>Ga0209694_1000033_pt1 | contig 264340 bp, 246 predicted proteins | sample GluameincwithD2O_FD_187499 | JGI IMG/M metagenome (GOLD analysis project Ga0209694, IMG submission 187499) | Mouse cecum microbial communities from Vienna, Austria - Glucosamine amended microcosms incubated with D2O (SPAdes) (version 2) | ecosystem: Host-associated > Mammals > Digestive system...
AGAAAGCCAACGAGAAATTGAGAGCGTATGGATTCACAATGGAAGAAGACCAAAGGAGGGTGAGGAAAATGTGCAACTTGAGCCAGGGATTGATTGAAAAAGGAAGAGAGGAAGGACGAAATGAAGGACGAGCGCAAGGGCGAAAAGAAGGCGCCGTGCAAGCGTCGGTCAAAATCATTCGCGGGATTTCACAGGATTTTGGCATTCCAATCCAACAAGTATACGAAACCCAGAAAGAGAAATTATCACCAAGCGAAGCGCGCCAGGTCGGGAAGCATCTTGGCTTAATGTAAGACAAAAGGACGGAATTCATGGCAATTTTCGTCTTTTTTTATTGCATTGAAACCGGATTTATAGCTAAAATAAAGTAACTAAATATATCGCAAAAGTTTTAGTGGAGGTTTTATATCATGAAAGTGACAATCGCGCAAATCGCCAAGGCGGCCGGGGTATCGCCCGGATCGGTCAGCAACGCGCTCAACAACCGCAAAGGAGCGGTCAGCGAGAAAAAAAGAGAACATATCATTCAAGTCGCCGAAGAGCTCGGCTATTTTAAAAAAGGAAAACGAACCGGGATTATAACCTTGGTTCTTTATGACGGGGGAGAAACGATCGTGCAGTCGGAACAACCGTTTTTCTCGGCTTTGATCCGTGGCATGGAGGAAGGCTGCTATCAAAACGACTACCAGCTGCGCATCCGCAAGGTGAGCAGTCAGGACGACAAGGGAATTTTGGCGCTCGACAACATTAGCGAAAGCGACGGTCTGCTCATTATGGGAACGGAAATGCACTTCAAAGACGTGGAGAAGTTCCGTCATTTTAAAATTCCGTTTGTCATCGTGGACAACGCCTATATTATGGAAAACTGCGACTTTGTCGCCATCAACAACAAAGATGGCATGTACGAGGTGACGAAGCTGCTCATCGACCGTGGGTATCGAACGATTGGACTCATCAACTCGCTGCGCATGATCAACAATTTCAAAGAAAGGAAGCTTGGCTTTTTGCAGGCGCTTTCCGACAACGATCTGGAATTCAACGGCGACTACGAAGTGTTCGTCGAGCCGCACATCGAAGCGGGAAAGAGCGATTTTCACGCGTATTTGCGCCAGCAAAAGGAACTCGATCTGCCCTTGCCGGACGCGTTTGTCGCCATGAACGACTACATCGCCCTGGGCGCTTTGCGCGCGATGAAAGAAGAAGGATGTTTTATTCCGATCGCGGGATTCGACGACATCGAAATGGCGCGGTACAGCGAGCCGTCCTTGACGACGGTGCGCGTCAACAAAGAGGATTTGGGAAAGATCGCCGTGAAACGGCTGATTTCCAAATTCGAAAACGGGGAGCAGTCGATGAAACTTCTCGTGAACACCAGTGTGGTGGAACGGGAATCAACTAAATAAAATCGAAAAACATTTAGTTTAATTATAGATAAATTTTAGCTGAATCGCTTGTATTCAGCTTTTTTTGCGCTAAAATGAAAGCAAGAAAACGGTTACAAACCGTTAGGAGGAGATTATGGACAACAACAAAACCATTGACCGGGTCCTGGAATTCGCTGCCAAGTTTCAGGCCAACATCTATCTTGATTCCATCTCAAAAGGATTGATGGGAACACTGCCTATTACGATGATCGGCTCGATCGCGCTGCTGCTCGCCGTCCTGCCAATCGAACCTTGGACCAACTTTATCGCCAGCATCGGCGTCACGCCTTACCTGCTCGCCGCCTCCACAGTGACGACAAGCTGCCTGTCGATTTACGCCGCGTTTTTGATCGGGTACCGCCTCGCGCACCACTTGCAAGTCGACGAGATCCCGGGCGGATTGATTTCCTTATTCGCGTTCTTTATCGCCACGCCGCTGACCGAAGGTGCGCTGACGATGAGCTACATGGTGGGCGCGCAAGGCTTGTTTACCGCTTTGATCGCCTCGCTGCTGGCGACTCGTATTTACGCCGCGCTCATGAAATGCGACGCGCTCAAAATCAAAATGCCGCCAAGCGTGCCAGGCATGATCGCTACGACCTTCTCGACGATGATCCCAGCGATCCTGGTCGGCTTGATCTTCATCGCCATCGCTGTCATCTTCTCGTACACCCCTTGGGGATCGTTCGCGGAAATGATTTACTCGATCGTCGCCACGCCATTGATGAACGTGGGCGGAAGCATCTGGTCGCTCGTGCTGATCGTTCTGGTACAAATGATTTTGTGGTTCTTTGGAATCCACGGATCGCTCGTTGTCGGAACGGTTGTCAGCGCGGTCTACATGCCAATGGCGCTTGAAAACATGGAACTGTACGCGGCTGGAACGCCAGCAAGCGAACTGCCGCACATTTTAGGCAACACCTTCTATAGTTTGTACGCCGGGATCGGCGGCGCGGGAGGAACGCTGTCGCTGCTCATCGTCATGTTCCTGTTCGCGAAAGCGAAACAAAACAAAGAGCTGGCGAAACTGGCCGGCATCCCGGGCCTGTTCGTGATCAACGAGCCGATCGTCTTTGGCTATCCGCTCATCCTGAATCCAATCATGGCGATTCCGTTTATTTTAACGCCAATCGTGCAGCTTCTCATTCCGTACTTCGCGACCGTGATGGGACTCATTCCGCCATTGACCGGTGTGCAAGTTCCATTTGGACTGCCGGTTGTCATCAACGGCTTCATGGGAGGCGGCTGGACCGCGGCCCTGATGCAAATTATCGACATCGCTGTCGGCTGCCTCATCTGGTTCCCGTTCTTCAAGATTTCCGACGCCCAGATGTACAAAGAGGAAATGGGCGAGTCCATGGAGGAAATCGCCGAGGAATACGAGGAAAAAGCACAAAAGGTGCAGGAAGCGTAGAAAGGACTTGCCATGATCTGTAAAACGATTCCGCTCAATGAAACAGCGCACTTCGACACATACTTTTTAAACAACTCCAACGAATACAACGTAGGTAAAAAACGCCCCTTCGTCCTGGTTTTGCCAGGCGGGGCGTACGCCTTCACGTCCGACCGGGAGGCGGAGCCCATCGCGCTGCGCTTCAACTCGATCGGCTGTCACGCCGGCGTGCTCTGGTACACGACCCGCGACCTCGTACCCAACGTGCCGCGCAACGCGTTTGAAGAAGCGATGATGGCTATACGATGGGTGCGGGAACACGCAGACGAATATCTCGTCCATACCGACCAAATCATCGTGTGCGGCTTTTCGGCTGGCGGGCATCTGGCCATCGAATGCGCGACGATGTGGCACGAGGATTGGATCGCTAAAAAACTAGGGTGCGATCCCGAATGTCTCAAAGTCAATTTAGCCATACCGTGCTACGCGGCCGGCAAAGCGGAAAAAATGCCAGTCGGTGAGAGCGGGCCGCTCATGATGCGTCCGAAACAAACCGGCAACATGCGATTCTTTGGCAGCGACGATCCAACCGACGAGCAAGTCGAGGCGTACAACTGCCTCAACAAGGTCGACGAGCACACGCCACCCATGTTTATCTGGCACACATACGAGGACCAGCTTGTCGATGTGGGAAACTCGATCGAGCTGGCGTGGAATTTGAAAAAACACGACATTCCGTTTGAACTGCACATTTTTGAAAAAGGAGAGCACGGGCTGGCTTTGGCGGACCGGACGACGGCGCGCAAGGATTCGCACAAAAATCCGCACGTGTACCACTGGTTCGAACTGTGCGAGGAATGGCTGTCCAACTATATCGACGTCGCCGAAGGCATGTACGGCGAGCTGCCGTTCAATCCCGATTTTATGAAAGATTGATTTAGAGCAAAGGAGAATATATGGAAATGAGGGAACTGATTCAAAGCGGAAACGCACTGCGTCAGGACATCGTCACGATGTGTTACGCGTCCAAAGCCGGTCATGTCGGCGGCTCGCTGTCTTCCATCGACATCTTGAACACGCTGTACAACGTGGAAATGAACCACCGGCCCGACGAACCGGACTGGCCGGAGCGCGACCGTTTCGTCTTAAGCAAAGGCCACGTTGCCGAGTCGTTGTTCGCCGTACTCGCGCAGCAAGGCTATTTGGAAAAAGAGGAGCTCGCCACGTTTTCGCAATTTGGCTCCCGCCTCATCGGGCATCCCAACAATAAAATCGACGGCATCGAAATGAACACGGGCGCCCTGGGACACGGGGTGTGCGTTGCCGTCGGCATGGCGATCGCCGGCAAAATGGACGACAAAGACTGGCGCGTGTACTGCCTGATGGGCGACGGGGAGCAAGCCGAAGGCAGCGTGTGGGAAGCGGCCATGGCAGCCGCTCATTACGGACTCGACAACCTGTGTCTCATTCTCGACCGCAACGGTTTGCAGATTTCCGGCACGACCGAGGACGTCATGGCGCTCAAAGACATCCACTTAAAATACGAGGCGTTTGGATTCAACGTGGTTGAAATCGACGGCAACGACTACGACGATTTGATCAGCGCGTTTACGATCGCCCGCCATACGAAAGGAAAGCCGACCTTGATTTTGGCCAACACGACCAAAGGCAAAGGCGTGTCGTTTATGGAAAACATCGCGTCGTGGCATCACGGGGTGCTTGGCGAAGCCCAATACGAGCAGGCAATCAAGGAACTGGAGGAAGCGGTATGAAAAAAGCGAACCGCGTCGCCATTTGCGACGCCTTGATGGAAAAAGCGAAAACGGACAAAGACATCGTTATCATCGTTTCGGATTCGAGAGGATCCGCCTCGCTGACGCCGTTTGCCAACGCGTATCCCGAACGCACGGTGGAAGTCGGCATCGCCGAGCAGGATCTGGTCGGTATCGCAGCCGGTCTGGGCAGCGCGGGAAAGAAGCCGTTTGCCGCTTCGCCCGCCAGCTTTTTGACGATGCGCGCCATCGAGCAAATCAAAGTCGACGTCGCGTACTCCAACATCAACGTCAAACTCATTGGGATCAGCGCGGGCGTCAGCTACGGGGCGCTGGGCATGTCCCATCACTCGCTGCAGGACCTGGCGGTGCTGTCGGCCATTCCGAACATGCGCGTGCTCGTTCCCGCCGACTTTCATGAAACGAAAAAGATGATGGAAGCAATCATGGACGATTCCATCCCTACGTATATCCGGGTCGGCCGCAATCCGGTCGAGGAAGTGCACGAAAACGACGACTTCGATCTGGAAATCGGCAAAGCGATCGAGCTGCGTTGCGGCAGCGACCTGACGATCATCGCGACGGGCGAAATGGTCAGGACGGCATGCGACACCGCCGACTTGCTGAAGAAGGAAGGCGTTGAGGCGCGGGTGCTTGATATGCATACGATCAAACCGCTCGACGAAGAGGCGATCGTTTCGGCCGCCAAAGAAACAGGAAAGATCATCACGCTCGAAGAACACAACGTCACGAACGGGTTGGGCGCCATGGTGGCGAAGGTCGTGTGCGAATACGCGCCATGTAAAGTGAAGGCGCTCGGACTGCCGGACGAGTCGCTCATTACAGGCGAGAGCGCGCAGCTGTTCGCATACTATGGACTCGTGCCGGAAGCCATCGCGGCCCAGGCGCGTGCCCTGCTGGAGTAAGCCGATGAAGCGGGTCACGATTGCGGTGGATCAAAGCACGACGACAACCAAAGTGTATTTGATCGACGAGACAGGGGGCCTTGTGGATGAATCCAGCAAGGCGCATCGCAAATACTATCCGCAGCCGGGTTGGGTGGAACACGATCCCGTCGAGATATGGGACAACGTCAAGACGTGTGTCCGGGATTTGATGGACCGGCATCGAAACGAGGTGGCGGTCGACTCGATTTGCCTTACGAACCAGCGGGAAACGGTCGTCGCCTGGGATCGCGAAGGAATGCCTTTCTACCGCGCGATCGTGTGGCAATGCGCGCGTTCCAACGCGCTGTGCAAGGCGATGATTCGCCAGGGCCACGAGCCGATGGTTGTCGCGAAGACGGGATTGAAAATCGACCCGTACTTTTCGGCGACGAAAATGAAGTGGATTGTTGACCATGTGGATTGCGATACGGATTGTCTTCATTTTGGCACGATGGACAGCTGGCTTCTTTACAAACTGACAAAAGGCGCAATCCACGCAACCGACCATACGAACGCTTCGAGAACATTGCTGTACAATGTAAGCACGAACGCATGGGACGACGAGCTGTGCGCGCTGTTTGGGATCGACCGGCAATGGCTGCCGGAAATCCGATGCTCGGATGAAGTGTTCGGCATGAGCGATGTGGATGGCATTCTCGCCGATCCGGTGCCGATTCGCGGGGTGATGGGCGATAGCCAGGCGGCGTTTTTCGCCCAGCGCTGCACGAATGAATACGATATGAAAATGACATTGGGGACGGGCAGCTCGATCATGATGAACGTGTCCACGCTTCAGCCGCAAATCAACGGACTGGTAAACGTGTTGGCCTATTGTTTAAAAGACGAGCGCGCCTATGGCGTGGAGGGGATTGTCAACTGCAACGGCGAGAGTTTGAACTGGGCTTGTGAGGATATGGACTGGTTTGAAAGCTATGGCGAGCTGGACGACGCGCTGTTTGAACGAAAGACAGAAGTGCTGTTTGTTCCCGCGCTGACAGGTCTTTCCATCCCGTACTGGAACCCGATGGCGAAAGGGATGTTTGTCGGCGTCGACCGCCAAAGCGAGCCACGTGATTTTTTGCTGGGCGTGATTCGCGGCGTCGTGTGCCAGCTTTGCGACGCGCTGGCCTGCTTCGAGCCAACGAGCAAGCCGATCCATGTCGATGGCGGGTTGTCGAAAAACCCGCACATCATGCAGCTGCTGGCCGATTTATCGGGTCGGATAATCGAGGTCAGCCATCATCCGGACTTGTCGGCGATGGGCGCATGGCTGGCTAGTTCGAAAAAGAAGGATTTTGCGCGGGAAACGATCGTTTTCGAGCCGAAGATGGCGCTGCCGGTTCGGGAAGCGTGGCTGGCGCGCTATCATCGGGCGATTGATTGCGCGCTCATGATGGCGAACGTGAAGAAAGGAGAAAGGGAACCATGGAACGAAAATACGATTTAAAACTAGGCGTCGTCGGCACGAGAAGGGATATTTTCAGCAAGGAAGACGCTTTGAAATACAACGGGATGATTTTGGAACGGCTGAACGAACTGGAAGTCGATTTTGTCGACATTATCCATATCAACGAGGAAGGGCTGCTGTTTGACGAAAAGGACGTCGACGCGATCGTCGATTTTTTGAAACACGAAAAAGTGGATGCGCTCTTTTTTCCGCACTGCAACTTTGGCACGGAAGATTTGGTCGCTAAAGTCGCGAAAGCGGTAGGCAAGCCGGTTCTTTTGTGGGGACCGAAAGACGAGGCGCCGCTGGCCAATGGAGCGCGTTTGCGGGATTCGCAATGCGGGCTGTTCGCGACCGGGAAGATCTTGCGCCGGTTCAAGGTTCCGTTTTCCTATATGAATATGTGTCGTCTGGACGATCCGTATTTCGCGTGGCGTCTGGACAACTTTTTGCGGGCCGCGCAAGTCGTCAAGGAACTCGACGGCATGACCATTTTACAAATCGGAACGCGGCCGGCCGGCTTCTGGACGGTCATGGTCAACGAAGGAGAGCTGATCGAGCGTTTCAATGTGCGGGTCCATCCGGTGTCGCTGCCGGAACTGAAAGAGGAAATGGAGCAGGTGGGCGAAGCGGAAATCGACGCGGTCGCGCAGACGATGCGCGAAACGATGCACATCGACGTGCCGGAAACGGCGGTTCGTTCCACGGCGGCGCTGAAATGCGCGATGAAGCGGCTCATGGACCGGTTTGGCTGCAAGGCGGCGGCCATCCAGTGCTGGAACGCGCTGCAAGGGCATATCGGCTTGTTTCCTTGCGTAGCCAACTCGCTGCTCAACGACGAGGGCTATCCGGTCGTTTGCGAGACGGATATCCACGGGGCGATCACGTCGCTGATCGTGCAGGCGGCCACACGGGGAGAGCAAGTGCCGTTTTTCGCGGACTGGACGGTGCCGCATCCGACCAACGAAAACGGGGAGTTGCTCCAGCATTGCGGGCCGTGGCCGGCTTCGCTTATGAAGGAGAAGCCGAGATTTGGCGCGCCGTTCGCGTTTAACTATTCCCATCCGGGGGCGCTGCATGGCGAGATTCGAGGCGGCGACATGAGCATTGTCCGCTTTGATGGCGACAACGGGGAGTACCGCTTGCTGATGGGGCACGCCAAAGGTATCGACGGACCGAAAAACCAGGGCACATACGTTTGGATCGAGGTGGAAAATTTGAAAAAACTCGAAGCGAAGATCGTGGAAGGCCCGTATATCCACCATTGCGTGGGCGTGCATGCCGACGTGCTGCCGGTGCTGCACGAAGCGCTGAAATTCATTCCGGATTTGAAATCGGATTATTACGATACGCAAGACGCGGCGATGGATGCCGTATTGAGAGGAGAGTAAGATGCTGAAAGCGACAAAGACCAATCTTTTAAAAGATGGAAAGCCGTTCTTCTACTTGGCGGACACGTGCTGGTCGGCGTTTACGAACATTACCGACGAGGACTGGATCTATTATTTGCGAAAGCGAAAGGAGCAAGGGTTCAACGCGCTGCAAATCAATATTTTGCCGCAGTGGGACGCCTCGCCGACTTCTCTTCGGTATGATCCGTTTTTGGAAGTGGATGGCAAGTGGGACTACTTTCATTTGAACGACGCGTATTTCGACCATGCGGCCAAGTTGTGCGCCGTCGCGAAGGAATACGGGTTTGAACTGGCGCTTGTCGTCTTGTGGTGCAACTATGTGCCCGACACGTGGGCGAGCAAATTTTACGCCAAAGGGACGATGCCGTTTGAGGCGATCGAGTCCTATGTCGACAAAGTGCATGAAACGTTTACGAAGTTCGATCCGATTTACGTGATTAGCGGGGATACAGATTTCAACACGCCGCTTTGCGAATCGTATTATGTCGAGGCGGCGAACCGTTTGCGGCAGCTCGCGCCGGATTGTCTGTATACGACGCATATCAAAGGCCGCTACACGTACATTCCGAAAGAACTGGAGCAAAATCTGGATCTTCTGTGGTATCAAAGCGGCCACAACCACAACGACTTGGCGATGCCGTACAAGCTCGCTTTGGAGATGATGGAAAAATATCCGGGCAAGCCGCTGATCAACAGCGAGCCTTGTTATGAGGAGATGGGCTTTTCGGGCGGCAAAAGCGGACGCTGGCACCGGGAGGATATTGTCCGGGCGGCGTGGGAAAGCGTGCTTTCGGGCGCCGGAGCCGGCATCACGTACGGAGCGGCCGGAATATACAGCTGGCATTTGGCAGGAACGACGTTTGGCTCCTCGATTGGCGAGGGATTCGCCACGCCAAAGCCATGGCAGGAGGCGATTCATTTCCAGGGGGCCTGGGACTATGGCTATATGGCGTATTTGATCGGTTTGTACGATTTGTACGACTTGGTGCCGGATGAGACGCTACTAGCCAAGGAAAACGAGCGGGTCCGGGTGGCGAAAACGAGCAATGGCTACGCGTTGTATGTTCCATACAATATCGCGTTGAAGACGACGATTTCGCTAAAAGGGTACAAAGAAACGATCGTCGACTTGGAAACGCGCTATATTTCGATCAACGAATTTACTGAGGATACGGATACGCTTCCGATGCATCCGTTCCATCGCGACGTGCTCGTGATTTTGGAGCGTTGACTGGTTTTGTGAATTTACTTTCTTTTTCTCTTGACCGAAGTTTTGCAGAGCTTCGGTTTTTTAATGGTAAAATGAAATCAGGAGAAATACGGGAGTGGATTATGAAGAAAATTTTGACTTTTGATTGCTATGGAACGCTGTTGGATCCGTCCCCTTTGTATGGTTTGATTGGCCAGATCGCGAAAGAACAGGGGTTGTCTAGCGAAAAGGCGATCCATATTTTTTCAAGCTACGAGGATCGGCTCATGTATGGGGAATCTTTTATGAAGTATGACGAATTGCTTTTGCAGGCTCTTACGTATTGCGATATGGAAATGAATTGCGATGGGTTTGCTTCGCAATATGAGCGGGTGATTCTGGTTCATAAAACGTTTCAACCGTTCCCGGATGTGCTGGCTGCCCTTCGCGTCCTCAAAGAAATGGGGTATGAACTCGTTCTTTTGTCGAATACGACGCACCAGATGATGCGTTGGTATGTGGAAGCGCTGGAACATTGGTTTGATGACTGGCTGGTGGCGGAAAATACAAAGTGCTACAAGCCGGATTTGCGCTTTTTTCAAATGGCCGAACAAAAATTTGATTTGAGGACCAGGGAGCATTTTCATATCGCCAAAGGGTATTGGTGGGATATCGTGCCGGCAAGCAAGCTTGGCTGGCGGAAGATATGGGTCAATCGGGCTCATTTAAAAAAGGGAAGGGAAATGGAACAATCGTATTGGATGGTATCGAGCGTATTGGAAGTGCCGCCGATTTTGGAGGCGAACAAGACAATTCGGTGAAATCGAAAGGGTTGAAAAATACAGGAAGGCTTTGAATCGCCTTCTTTTTATGATTATTTCTGTATTTATATTTATAAAATCCATATTTTTTGATAATATAAAGAAAAGGATCGTGGAAATATGGATAAAGTGTATTTATGTATCGACTTAAAATCGTTTTACGCTTCGGTGGAGTGCGCGGACCGGGGCTGGGATCCGTTTGCGGTCAACCTGGTCGTGGCGGACGCCTCCAGAGGCCCTGGCGCGATTACGCTGGCGGCCACGCCGGCCATCAAGCGCTTTGGCGTGAAAAGCCGGGGCAGGCTGTTTGAGATTCCGAAGACGGTGCCGTATATCGCGGTCAGACCGCGGATGAAGCGCTACATGGAGTATTCGGCAAGAATTTACAAAATCTTGTTAAAGTATGTTTCCAGCGACGATGTCCATGTGTATTCGATTGACGAGGCGTTTGTGGATGTGACATCGTACCAGCGAATGTATCGAAAGAACGCCAAACAAATCGCGCAAATGATGATTGCGGATATTTACGCGTCGACACGAATCGTCGCGACGTGCGGGATTGGCACGAATTTGTTTTTGGCGAAAGTCGCGCTGGATATCATGGCGAAACACGATCCCGAAGGAATCGGTGTTTTGGATCGGCGGCGGTTTTGCGAGGCGTTGTGGCATCATCGGCCTTTGACGGATTTTTGGATGATTGGCCGGGGCATTGCCAGACGGCTGGAACAGCATGGAATTTACGATTTGTATGGCGTGACGCGGTGCGATCCTGAAATTTTATATAAGGAATTTGGCGTCAACGCGGAATATTTGATCGACCACGCGTGGGGACGCGAACCAGTGGAGATCGCGGATATCAAGCGATATGTCCCCCGTTCGCATAGTCTTTCCGCGTCGCAAATTTTATTCGAGGAATACAACGCGGAAGACGCGTTGACGGTTGTTAAGGAAATGGTGGATGACAATGTTTTGAAGCTGACGGAACGGCATTTGGTGACGGGGCATCTTTCTTTAGGTATTGGCTATGCGAAAGGGGCCGGCTCTTCCTCCCATGGCAGTCAAACGCTGGCTGTTTTGACTAGCTCCTACCGCGTGCTGCGGGAGCAATGCGTCGGTTTGTTTTGGCGAATCGTAAAAAAGGATCGTCCTATTCGCCGGTTATGGCTTTCGTTTGGACATCTTTGCGAGGAAGAAATGGAGCAATGGGATTTGTTCACGGATGTGGACGCGTTGGAAAAGGAGAAAAAAATGCAGGAAGTTCTTGTGGAGATCAAACAGAAATATGGTCGCAACGCGATATGGCGGGGAACGGACGCATTGGAAAAAGCGACAGCGAAAACGCGAAACACGCTCATTGGAGGCCATCATGAATAAGGGCAACCGCGCGGCCCGGGCGCAGCTCTTTCAGTCGTTTGACGCGCTGGCTGGCTTCCGGGATTTGCTGGCGCAGCAGGAAAAAGTGATCGTGCCCCCGCGCGTTCTTTCGGAGGATGAGCGGGAGCAGCTGGATGTGACGCTGGCGCAAGTGCGGGTTGGCGATGTACTGCGGGTCGTGTTTCAAAGCGAGGATGTGTTTGTGGAAGTGACAGGGATGGTGTCGCGTTTTTGCCTGGAAGAACGTCGTATTGATATCGTGAAACGGAAAATCGACTTGCTGAAGGTGGTGGAGATGGAGATCGTGGAAAAGTCGAGGATTGAAAACGAAACGGAACCGATCTTATAATGGATAAGGAAAGGTTTTTATCCATGAAGAGAAAAAGAAAAATACACAAAGGAAGAATCGCGCTGGTTGCGGGGGTTGCGCTCGCGTTGACGGGCGGGATCGTTTGGGGAGTCCACGCGTTTGTTTCTTCCCGTTTGACAACGGCGAAGAACGAGGATGTGGTCGAGCAAAAAGAAGAACCGGCGGATACGGCGCGGATCACGGTGACGGGGGATTTGCTGCTGGAGGATGGCTTCGTGAACGCGTTTGGCAATGGAGGCTGGGGCGACTATATGGCGGATCTTTCGCCGTATTTTGCCAACGACGACTGGACGCTGGCGAATCTGGAAGTGCCAATCGCGGGAGAGGCGCTTGGTTTGGCGGGCGCGGATTATTGTTTTAACGCGCCGGCAGAGACGGCAAAAAACATGAAGGACAATTCGATTGAATACGTGACGCTGGCCAACAACCACGCGATGGATCGCAGCGTGGAAGGATTGGAGAAGACGATTCAAAATCTGGACGCGCAGTCCATTGGCCATACGGGGGCGTTTTTGTCACCGGAAGAGCGGGACGCTGTATCGTTCGCGGATGTGAACGGGATCCGGATCGGTGTCGTTTCGTGGACATACGCGACGAACCAGCCGGCGGATACGGACTGGCGGGTCAATATTTTCTGGGACGCGTACAGCGACAGGATCGCGGTGTTGATGGACGATATCGCCAAAGCGAAGGCGCAAAGCGATTGCGTCATTGTGTGCATGCATTGGGGCACGGAGTTTACGTATGAATTGAACGAGGCGCAGACCGTGCTTTCGCAGCAGATCGCGGACGCGGGAGCCGATGTGATCGTGGGCAACCATCCACACACGATTCAGTCGGCGACCTGGTTGACGGGGGCCAATGGTAACAAGACGTTGTGCTTTTATTCGCTGGGTAATTTGATTTCTTCGGCGTATTTGGTGGACCGGGCCGACGAGACGTTTCAGGATATGTACGAAGTGGGCGCGATTGCGCAGTTTACGTTGAAGAAGACGGGTGAAAAACAGGTGGAAGTGCTGGATCCGCAAATCATTCCGATCGTGAATCATTTTGAGGGGGAGTACACGAACTTTCACATTTATCCGTTGAAAGACTATACGGAACAGCTGGCGCAGGCGCATTCGCAGCGGCAGTATTCGACGTTGTTTACAAAACAGTGGCTTGATGAGCAGGTGAATGGCGTGTTTGCTGATTCGGGAATTTCAATTGTGGAATAAGAAGATGAAAACAAAATTATTGATAAGAGGCTTAGTTCGTTTTGTAGCTGGAGTGCTTCTAGTAATAGGATTTTGATTTGGATGTGCCAGAACATCCGGTTATTGTAATGGTTAACTATTTATAGGGGTTTTGTTTATCTCAATGTTTATTGCAGGATTTGTTATAATAGTTAAAAATCCCATGTTACTTGCTAAACGGCTGAAGGTAAAAGAAGAAAAATTGGAACAAAGAACAACGATCGTATTGAGTGGAGTCATGTTTGTGGCTGGCTTTACGATTGCCGGGTTGAATGTGCGTTATCAATGGTTGATTTTGCCAAACTGGGTAATTTGATTTGGAACCCTCTTTTTCTTTGGATTGTATCTTTTGATGCGGAAGTATTAAGAGAGAATATATATTTATCCCCCATCATTGAAGGTCAAAAAAATCAAAAAGTCATTGATGCCGGGTTATATGGGATTGTTCGACATCCGATGTATATGATAACCGTGTTCTTGTTCTTATCAATGCTATTAGTCCTCGGTTCTTCATATTCATTTCTGATTTTTTTGACCTATCCTCTCATTCTGGTGAAGCGAATCGAGAATAAAACGAAGATATTATAAAAAATATCAGATGGATATAAAGAGTACGAGCGGAAAGTAAAATACCATTTGATTCCGTTTGTGTGTTGATGTTATGAGTTTATTTAAAAGGAAAACAAGGGGACCTTATTCTAATCGAAGATACAGATGCGGGCTTACCGAAAGACCGACATGTTGACGGAGTAACGGAATGGAAGATGATTTTAGTCAGTGCTTCAAATAATAGCATTTTTGGTGATCTCGATTATTTTAAAGCACTAGAGAAATTAAAACCAATTGAAGAAAAGGATAAGCAAATCCTAGTAAAAGGCTTGTCATTAAAAGAGTTGGAGTATTTTGATAAATAAGAAGGAGAAAGAAAAAAATGGATGATTTATATGCTCAACATATAGCTGAATTAGGCGTAGAACTTGGAAAAATGGCTGTAAAAGGGACTGCTTCGGCTGTAAGAAAAAGAGTTAAAGTAATAAAAAACGAAAAAAATATTGAAGATATTCGTAATGCATATGATGAAATAATCAGCGAATTACTTACCGAGAGAGAAGAAGCAGTACATATTGCACAAGAGTATAGATCGGAAGTAGAGAGAATTAATATTAGTGAAGAAGATATAAAACATTTACAGGCTACAATTACGAAAGCATTAGATATTTTTAAAAAATTTGGAGAATTTGATGAAAATGATCAACTTAATAGTTTTGAACAAATTAAAGAGTTGATAACTGTCGATACTCTTAAAACAATGCAATTGCTTGGATTTAATTATAAAGCAGCTATTGGCGAACCGTTAACAGAGATTTGCGCTCAAGCTATTCGCAATCTGGGACCAAAAGGAAATAAAAATAAATCAATCAAAAAATGATAGATTATAAAAGTGATACATAGGTGAAGAAAATGGAAGATAAAAAACAGCAATTAAATAAAATCCAATACTATTGGGAGGCGTATAAGAAGTATTTGAACGATAATTATGATATTTTAAAAGGATTTTATTTAGACACTTTCAAATTGAGAACGACGGATAATGTAAATGGGAAGCCAGTAATTTATTCCGAAGATAGATTTGATGAACTCTATAAAAATGATTGTGGTTATGTAAATAGACAAATCGAGTTCTTAAATTCTTTAATTAATTTAGATATTGTAAAAGAAAATATGTTGAGCAAACATATGAATAATTTGATAGATGAATGTATATTACTGTATAATCAATATTTACAATCAGATTATATGCAAAATGAAAATAATCTTCTATCATCTAATGATTCAGAACTGTTAGTATTTGGAAATCAATATATATTTTACGAGTTATTATATTACGAGGATTTATCTAAAATCTTTGCAAGTATAATTTTGTTACAAGATTTTTCGAAATATAAGAATGATATTGTTTTAATCGGCGGTAACGGAAGTGGAAAGACAAGTTTGGCAAATGCTTTAAAAGGTGAAGATAAGCAATATATCTCGGTTATTCCAGCACAAAAAAATTTATTCTTTTCATTGAATGATTCAAATGTGTTGACTACAAGAATGTTAGATTTAGAGAAAATGTTGCTAGAAAATAATATTAACAAAAGCAAAACGTTTAATGATTATGAGTATTTCTGTTTTCAAAATAATCAGTTTACTAAATTAATTATAGCTATGGGAGCAAATCATGTTTCATATTTAACGGAATGTCATGATAAAGGAATTAAATCTGAGAATGATAAAACTGTCTTTGATAAAACAAGAAGGATTTTTAATACACTTTTTCCTAATATTCAATTGAAATATAATCCAGAGTCCTTCCAACATTTATTTTGTGAAAAAGGAGATAAACATTACCATGTGAATGGACTTTCTGAAGGAGAAAAGTCAGTTTTATATTATATCATGAGTGTTCTAATGGCTAAAAAAGATAGCTTTATTGTTGTAGATGAACCTGAAACATATTTAAATCCTTCTTTAACGAATACTTTATGGGATTTGTTATTAGAAGAAAGGAAGGATTGCCAGTTTATTTTTATTACTCATTCAATTGACTTTGTTCTTGGAAGAAATGGAATTCAAATTGCTTGGATCAAAGAGTTCGAATACCCTAATAAATGGGAATTTGATTTTTTAGATAATAACTTTGAACTTCCTCAAACATTAATGACAGAGATATTGGGTAGCAATAAACCAATCGTGTTTTGCGAAGGAGATGATAAATCAAGCTTAGATTATTATATCTACCGAGCTATTTTGGGAGAAAAATATACTATTATTCCAGTGGGAGGACATCATGAAGTTGTGAGATATCGAAGCGTTTTATCTAAAATGACATGGTTAAATGCTGAAGCGTATGGAATAATTGATGGAGATAATCATTCGAAGGGATATATAGAGAATGCCCAAAGTAATAATATAGTAGTTATTCCGGTTAATGAAATTGAAATGCTATTACTAGACGATAGCGTTTTAAATGGTGTGCTGAAGATATTTTTTCCGCAAGACTATAGCGATAGGATAAAAGAATTTAAAAATAAGTTTTTCTCTATTGTAGAAAAAAAAATAGAAAGAATAGCATTAACGAGTACCAAAACTGCAATTGATGAGAAATTAGCCACTCAAAAAATAGAAGAAGATAGTTCTTTAGAAAGGATGAAATCCAATTTGCAGGAGATTACAAATTTTAATATAGAGGGTGTATATGAATCTAAGATATTAGAAATTAAAGAAATCATTCAAGAAAGGGATTATGAGAAACTATTGTTGATTTGTAATTTGAAAAAAGAAATATCAAAAGGACTTGCGAATAAGGAACTTGATAATGATTATATAGAAAAAGCGAAACAACAAATCTTGACGAATGCATCTTTGAAGCTAACATTGAGGAATAAATATTTAAATTTTTAACTTTCTATTCATAAGAAAAGGATTTCACGAAGCCTTTTCTTATCACGAGAGTAATTTGATGCTTTAAATAAATTATTTGTTATATGTATTAGTTTAACCGAGTCGAACAGTATATACTTACTCCGGTTCATCACCAAACATGTTGAAGGTAGAATTGAGGATGATTGTTTTCAATGATTAAGAAACGTCCGACAAGGTCATACCTTTGATTCAAAAGCGAAAGAAGCGGTAAATACAGCCTATAACTATTTAAAAGCGAACGTCAGCACAATGAGCCGTTCCTTGTCCATGGCCAACAATGATTTTGTTTTGAATGTGCAAGACTTGCAAGGCATTGGGATGACGGATACGTTGTCGTTATCGGCGACGATTTCCTTAGTGTCGATTGGCTTAAGAAAATCAGTCATCAGCGGTACTGCTGTTCTTGGCGATATTTCGATTGCCGGAACCCTCCATAAAGTGGATGAGCTCGCGCATACGTTGCAGTTGTGTTTGGATTGCGGAGCCAAAAAAGTGTTGCTTCCCATCGTATCGGCTGCGGATCTGGCGTCAGTACCGGCAGAACTGATTGGTCATTTTCAATTAATTTTTTATACGGATCCGAAGGACGCGGTATTCAAAGCGTTAGGTGTAGAGTAATTGGAATAAAAGTGGTAGAAATTTTCTTTCTTTAAAACCGGAGAAGAAAGATGGATGCCACTTTTTTTACGCGATTTTCCCCTAGAAAAGTGTGAAATATGGTTAGACTTTCCCCTAGAAAAATGTAAATCAGCTTTAAATAAAGGGAATTATTTGTGTATGATAGTTTGCTGCGATTGACGGTGTAAAAGGTGTATGATCAACACCTCTCTTTCCTGTAGTTGGAAAGTAATTTTTATTTATGATGGACTACAACATTTAGATCCAAGATATAGCGGGTACTTGATCATTAGGCCAATCAAGATAATTCATCATCAATTATTCTTTAAAGCGCTTACAAACCCTGCTATAATATTTAAAAAAAGTAATACAAAAATTACGATATTTTGTTTCACAATAAGCAATGATGTTCGCAAGAGGATGATTGTTGCTTATTATTTTTTTATAAAGAGAGAAATAGGATGTGAAAATGAAGAAAACGATGGCTCAGAAAAACAAAAATAAATATCAGCAGGGAATGAAGAAAATGTGGAAGTTTCCATCCATTCATCAATCTATGGAAGTTGAAATAGAATCTCTTGGGCAATATGAGGCAATCGTGCAAAGAGACATTATTCTACAGGATAATTGATCGAGGATAAACAAGATGAAAATCGTTTATAACAAGCTGGTGCGTGACCGGATTCCGGAAATGATCACGAAAGATGGAAAAACTTGCCAGATATGCAGTCTGGATGAAACGGCATATCGAAAAACGCTCAAGCAAAAACTGTTAGAGGAAGTGAATGAGCTCAGGGATGCACCTTCAAAAGAAGCGATGATTTTGGAAATGGCCGATGTGCTCGAGGTGTTGGAAGCGTTGCAGAAAAGCTACGGATTGGATTTAAATGAGATCTTGTCAACCAAAAGACAAAATCGAATGGAAAGTTTGAAAAGAAGATCTTTTTGGAATATGTGATCGAGGAGTAAACGATGACCGATTATATCAATTTGTGGCTGGACATTATCGAGAACATGAACAACGAGAACACGTACAAGCTGGCTTGGGGACGCGCATTGATCGAGATCATTTATGAATCGAAAGATGAAAACCATGATCTGGTAATTCCATTTGTTCAAATTGCCGAGAAGATGCTCAAATACTATTGGAATCAGACATATTTTTTCAATTTAAAGCAAAGTCCAAATCCAAACAAAAGGCCGATCCTTGTGCAGGAAACGGAAAAATGCATCGAGTTTGTGAAGGATTTGCGACGTTCGAATATTCCAGTATGGTTTGACCGGGCGCAGCAGGACTTAATGTCGAATCCTGCTTTTTACGCGGAACGCATTTCACAAATCGCGAAAACATTGAAGGTGGATGTGTGCTGGCGGTTTAAAAACACGAAAAAGGATGGAAAGACTGTCGAGAACGAGATTTACAAACTCGACCGGTCAAACATGCATGTCATGTTTACTCGAAAGCAGGTGAAAGAAATCAAAGAATACGCGTTCATTTTGTCACAGCTTTTAAACTACAAGTGGGCCCAGTTGCTTGAAAAGTTCAATAGCGCGCCCAAAATCGCGTTAAAGGTAAAAGGAATTTCGGATGCCAAAATACGACGAAACAATCTCTCGAAGTTCAAGCACATTTTGTTGACGCAAACGGAAGACGGAAACATCATTGACCTCTATACCGGAAAAGTTCTTGAAGCCAATGACATTTCCATTGACCATGTCATACCGTGGTCCTTCATGTATAGTGATGACATTTGGAATTTGGTCATTACATCAAAATCGGTCAACTCTTCCAAAAGCAATTCCGTCCCTTCCGAGGAAGTCATTCGAAGACTGGAAGAAAGAAACAAGGGGCTCGTAGAAATCGTAAAGGATCCAAAATATCATGAGAAGTTACAGGTGGCGATGGACAATAACTATGTACAGAAGTTTTATGTGGCATTGAGGTTGTAAGAAGGTTTTTATAAAAAAGGAGAATTTTTATGGAAAGGAAAAAAAATGACATTACCTGGTTAAAAGTTTACTTTATGTATAAACTGTTTGAGAAAAGAAAAGCTGAGGAAAAATATAAATGGAGGTTAAATTGCGAGGATGGTGATATATATGGTCTTGATCCAAATGATTATGAAACGGAACAAGACTATGAGGACGATCTTTATGAAGCAAAGTATGGTTGGCGTGAAGATTATAGCGATTGCGATCTTGATCCAGAAGACTATGAAACAGAGGATGAATTTTTAGAAGCTTTAGAAGAGGAAAGAACAGCCTGGCGAAATTACTGTGAAATTGATTTGAATTACGATGTTGATCCGGAAGATTATGAAACCGAAGCAGAATACGAGGAAGCTCTGGAAAAGGCGAAGTATGGGTGGAGGGACACATGCGATTATGAATGGTCGTATGAGATCGACCCTAAAGATTATGAAACGGAGGAGGAATACAACGAAGCGCTTTATGAAATGAAATACGGCTGGCGCGAAGAACGGGAAGATGACTGCTTCTTTTTTGCCGACCTTGATCCGGAAGATTATGAAACGGAAGAGGATTACGATGAGGCGTTATACGAAGAAAAATTGGCTTGGTATGATTCTCATGATTCAGCGTATATCGACTATGAAATCGACCCAAGTGATTACGATTCTGAAGAAGAATGTGAGGAAGCACTTTATGAAGCGATGGAGGAATGATGAGAGAGTTATAGAGAAATGATTGATCAATTTGACTGCTCTTCTCAGGAATTAAAATCCTCGAGCTAGATGTGCCATTTTAATTTATAAAAATAGAGATAATATTCAAAAAATCATAAATAGCAATAAAGAAGAATTTACTTATGGAGAGGAAAAAGGTTTAGAATTTGAATATGTTTTGAGTTTTACAGATGAAATGTCAAACAATGAAAAATACATATCTTACACAAGAGCTTTAGATTCTTTAGGTATAGTACACGCCAAGGATTAGAGGAATATGTAAGAAGTCCTAATTGACAATTCTCGCTTTTTCTGATGCGATATTCATAGACAAAAACAAGTTATTAAAAAATGCTAGAAAGTATCTTTGATAAAATCCCTTGTTTTTCAACCCATATCCGCTAAAATCAGAACAGGGATAGAAAAAAATAAAGGGGAAGAAGATATGTTTCTAATTCAAAAAGTCGAAGAGCTCGTCGTCACGTACGATGACGGCCGCAAAAACATTGGCGAGTTTATCTTAAAAAACATGGACACGATCCACACGTATTCGATCCAGGAAATCGCCACCCACACGTACACATCCAAGGCATCCATCGTCCGGTTCGCCAAAACGCTTGGCTACGAAGGATGGAAAGACCTCAAAAAAGATTTGATTCGGGAAGGGCAAGTCGAAAAGGAAATGGCCGATGTCGACTTCAACTATCCGTTTCAAAAAGGGGACACGACCAGCGACATCGCCACCAAGATCGCCAGCCTGCAAATCAAAACGATCGAAGACACACGCGACCATCTCGACCTCGACCAGGTCGTTCGCTGCACGAATTTGATCGTCCGCGCCCGCCGCGTCATGATCTTCGGCATCTCGCCCAACACCGGCGTCGCCGAACTCTTTCGCCGCAAGATGCTCTCCATCGGCAAAGTCGTTGAAATTTCCAATTCCCGGGAAATGGGCATGCAAGCCATGCGCCTCGACCAGCACGACGTCGCCATCATCGTGTCGTATTCCGGCAACAACGCCAGCGTCGAGCCCCTCAACATCGTGCCGTATTTACGCGAAAACAACGTCCCGCTCATCGGCATCACAAGCGGGGGCGACAACTTGCTGCGCCAAAGCACCGACACGATCCTGACCATGTGCTCGCGCGAGCGCCTCTACACCAAAGTTGCCAATTTCTCGACCGAGGAATCGCTCAACTACGTATTCAACGTCCTGTTCGCGTCCGTCTTCGAACGCCAGTACGAAAAAAACGACGCGTACCGCCAGCGCAGCGCAAGACAGCTCGAACAAGGGCGCCTCAAAAACACCGATCTCAAAGAATGATTGGTGTTTTTTTTTCGCGAAGTTTCGTCAAAAGACCGCGCTGAAATCGTTTTCATAAAACAAAGTTTTAAGTGCTCCTTCGTCTGTTTTCTCCGCTGTTTTCCTTTGGTATTTTATGGGTGTCAACAAAGAGAGGAAAAAAATTATGTCGAAAAAGTACACCCAGCTCGCCGAACAAATCATTGAAAAAGTCGGCGGAAAAGAAAACATCAACGATGTGTATCACTGCCAGACCCGGCTTCGCTTCAAACTCAAAGACGAATCGAAAGCCGACACGAAAGCGCTCGAAGCGATGGACGGCGTCGCCAAAGTCATGATCAACGCCGGCGTCTACCAAGTCGTCATCGGCACCCACGTCGCCGACGTCTTCGAGGAAATCGAAAAGAAAGTCGACCTCAAAAAAGGAAACGACAGCCAGCCCGTCGAAAAGAAGGGCATCGTCAACACGATCATCGACTTCGTGGCCGGCACGTTCCAGCCCATCATCCCCGCGCTCTCCGGAGCCGGTATGGTCAAAGCCGTGCTCGCGCTGCTCGTCGTCTTCAAACTCATCTCCAACGAGTCGCAAACGTACGCGCTGCTCAACATGTTCGCCGACGCGATCTTCTACTTCCTGCCGGTCCTGCTCGCGTTCACCGAAGCCCAGAAGCTCAAATGCAATCCGATCCTGGCCGCCGGCGTCGCCTGCATCCTCATGCACCCGACATGGAACGCGTTCGTAACCGCCCAGGAAGGGGTGCGCTTCTTTGAAATCATCCCGTTCCCGCTTGTCAGCTACGCCAACAGCGTCATCCCGATCCTGCTGATCGTCTTCGTGCAGTCGTACGTTGAAAAGTGGCTCAACCGCGTCGTGCCTAAAGCCATCAACCTCGTCTTCGTGCCATTGCTCGTCTTCCTCATCATGGGAACGCTCGCGTTCTCGGTGCTTGGGCCACTTGGCAACATTGTCGGATCGTGGCTCGCCGTCGTCTTCAACTACCTGGCTGAAAACGCCGCCTGGGCGCCCGCGTTGCTCATCGGCGGGCTGCTGCCTGTCATGGTCATGTTCGGCATCCACAACGGCGTCGCGCCTCTAGGCGTCATGCAAATGGCCAACCTCGGCTACGACTCCATCTTTGGACCCGGATGCGTCTGCTCCAACATGGCTCAGGCGTCCGCGGGACTGGTCGTCGCCTTACGCACCAAAAACAAAAAGGAAAAACAAATCGCCACATCCGGCTTTATCACCGCGTACATGGGCATCACCGAACCGCTCCTCTACGGTGTGAACCTGCCTAAGAAATATCCGCTTGTCGCCAGCATGATCGGCGGCGCGTGCGGCGGATTGTACGCCGGCCTGACGCACACCCACCGCTTCGCCACCGGATCGAGCGGCCTGCCCGCCGTGCTCTTGTACATCGGCGACAACACGATGACGTTCTTCTACAACATCATCATCGCCATCGTCATCAGCTGCGTCGTCTCCGCTGCGCTCACCTACATCTTCTCGCTCCATGCAGAAAAGGGACAGGAAGCGAAAACGATCGAAGCTATCCAGACGCATACGAAACCCGGCGTCGCCGCCGCGCCGCTAGCCGGTCTTGTCAAACCGCTCTCGCAAGCCAAAGATGAAGCGTTCGCCAGCGAGGCGCTCGGCAAAGGACTCGTCATCGAACCGGAATCCGGCGACGTGTTCTCACCGGTCGACGGCATGGTTAGCGCGCTGTTTCCAAGCAAGCACGCCATTGGCATCACGGCCGAAGACGGCATGGAAATTTTGATCCACATCGGCATCAACACCGTCGAACTCAACGGAAAACACTTCGAAACGTTTGTCGAGCAAGGCGAACACGTCCAAGCCGGACAACCGCTCGTCCATTTCGACCGCGAAGCCATTGAACAGGAAGGATACAATACGCAGACGATGGTCATCGTCACCAATTCCGCTATGTATGAAGACATCGAACTCGTCGGGCAGGGCCGCGTTGAAGCCGGGCAGGACGTCTTGAAAAGAAAGGGGTAAGTTTATGTTCCACACCACACCAAAACCATTTCCAAACGACTTTTTATGGGGCGCGTCCACATCCGCCTACCAGGTCGAAGGGGCCAGCGAGAGCCACGGCAAAGGGCCATCCATCCAGGATCTGCACCATCCCGCCGATCTTTCCGACTTCTCGGTTGCCAGCGACCACTACCACCACGTCGAGGAGGACGTGGCGCTCATGAAGGAGCTTGGCCTCAAGGCGTACCGGTTCTCCATTTCGTGGAGCCGGATCTTTCCAAAAGGGAAAGGGGAAATCAATCCGGAAGGCGTCGCGTTTTACCACACGCTCATCGACCGACTCGTCGCCAGCGGCATCGAGCCCGTCGTGACCTTGTACCACTTCGATTTGCCGCTCGCCCTGTATGAAAACGGCGGCTGGAGCAACCGGGAAACGATCGACGCGTTCGCGCAATACGCCAAAACCCTGTTTCAGGAGTACGGCGACAAAGTGAAATACTGGCTGACCATCAACGAGCAAAACGTCATGATCAACCATCCCGCCGCGATGAATCCAGGCAAGACGCCAACGAACAAAGAGCTTTACCAGCAAAACCACCACATGCTTTTGGCGGGCGCGATCGCGACTAATCTATGCCATGAACTCGTGCCCGAAGGCAAAATCGGCCCGGCCCCGAACATCATCGCCGTGTATCCGAAAACGTGCAAACCCGAAGATGTCGTCGCCGCCGACAACTGGGAAGCCATCCGCAACTGGCTGTATTTGGACGTCGCCGTCAAAGGCGTCTACAACCCGATCGCGTGGGCGTATATGGAGGAAAAAGAACTCGTTCCCCGCATGGAAGCCGGCGACATGGATCTTTTGGCAAGCGCCAAACCCGATTTTCTCGGCGTCAACTACTACGCCACCGCGACCGTGTCCGCCGCCAAAAACGACGGGCATGACCGGGCGCCGCGCAACGGCGACCAGCAGACAATGGTCGGCGAGGAAGGGGTGTACCGGGCCGAGACGAACGACTTGCTCGAAACGACCGAGTTTGGCTGGCAAATCGACAGCGTCGGTTTGCGCACGACGCTGCGCCGCGTGTACGACCGCTACCATTTGCCCATCCTCATTACCGAAAACGGCATCGGCGCAAGGGATGCGCTCGAAGACGACGGCACCGTGCACGACGCCTACCGCGTCGACTACTTGCGTCGCCACTTCGAACAGGCCCGCCTCGCGTTCAGCGACGGCGTCGATTTGATCGGGTATTGTCCATGGGCGTTCATGGATCTGGTCAGCACGCACCAGGGCTATCAAAAGCGGTACGGCTTCGTGTACATCGACCGCCAGGAGAAAGATCTCAAAACGCTGCAACGCGTCAAAAAAGACAGCTTCGCGTGGTATCAAAACGTCATTGCAACTAACGGATCCCGCATGTAAAAGAAAAGGACCATCGCGCGATGGTCTTTTGATTATTCAGCCGGCGTGTAGGGAATCGGCTTCTTTCCATACGTTTCCCCCAGACTGGCTTGCTCGGATTCCGGATAGACGATCGTGTCCGGATCGCCGTCCGAAATGTAGCGCGACGTGTTCAGCCGGTCGAAATTCATTTGAATGTCGAAGTTCTCGCCGTTGTTGTCGTAAGCGCGGATGCGTTTTAAAAACGTCGGGTTGAACGCGTTCGAATACGGGGAAGCGTCCGCCTCCCACGCCACTTGCAGCGTGCTCTTGGTCGTATACGGCTTGCCGTTGAACGTTCCCTGGAAAATGGAAGCCATGTTCGGATGCTCCAAATCGTAAGGCGAGCCAAACGGCAGCGCCACGATTGGCACGTATTTTCCCGGAATGATTTCCTCCAGCTTTTCGTACACGCCGCCGACTTCCTGCTCGGTTTGCGCCTGGTCGATCGTTAAAAAATCGGGATGGTTCATCGTGTGGTTGCCCACGTCGTAGCCATGCTCCACGAGCCATTTCAAGATCTTCTCGTTGTATTCCGGTTGCGAAAACAACCCCTGGTTCACGAAAAACGTCGCCGTCACGTTCATGTCCGGATGCTCCTTTTTGAACGCCTCCAAAATGCCGACGGCGCTGTTGGGGTCGATCTCGATGTTGCCGTCCTTGTCCAGACCGGTCACGAGGATGTTGTTGTCGAGGCCGTCGTCAAACGTTAAAATGAGCGGGCTCTTTCCCGGTTCGACATCGACATTGCCATCCACGTAGTCGCTCAAACGAATCATGCGGTAGCCCTGGTCGTAGTAAAACCGCAAATCGTTGCGAAACGCCTCGGCCGTCCGCTGGTAGCCGTCCACGTCGATGTTGCCGCCTGTATAGGCGGTGTCCGCGTTGCTCATGTTTTGAATGCCGTGGTACATCATGATCGGCACGTTGCCGAGCTCGTTGACGTTCGCCTTGGCGTATTGCGCGGCGGTGAGCGGCTCATACGCTCTTTCTTCTTTTTTGTCTTGTTTTTGTTTGGGTTCGTCCTTTGTCCTTCCAAGGCGCGACAAGCCAAAGCCAGCCGCCGCGACGCATGCAAGCGCCAGCCCCAAAAAGGCCAAATTGCGAATTTGTTTTTTTCGATTGATTTTTGCCATACCTTTATCTTAACGAAAAGAAAATAAAAATAAAAGGATTCTCTTTCTTATTTCTGCATGTTCCATTCGCAAAAGAAAAATTAACTGTTATACTTAAAGCCAAGGGGAAATTCGTCCGCGAGGACGATGAATTGAAGCATGAAAAAAGTAAAAAAAATCCCGAAAGGGTCGAAGATAAAGAAAAAAATTGAATCGCTGACACCGCGGCACTGGGTAGGCATCGTCCTGGCCGTCGCCGCCTTGCTTATTTTGGGTTTCGTTTATTGCAACAAGCCAAACGAGCTGGACAAAATCACGCAGGACTACATTGAAACTATCGACACCAGCACGATCCGGGGCGAAGTCGAGCGCCAGTTTGACAACGAATACAAAGCGCAAGACTACTTGTTTTACGGAGAAACGCTTTCGATGTTCGGCAACCCGTACGACGCCGAGCAGGAAAACCTCGATCCGTTCATGGGCAAAGCGCTCGTGTTGCGCAACATTGAAACAGGAAAAGAATACAATTTTACGTTTTCCGGCAGCGCGGATGGCGCGATCCCGCTTGGGCAGCTCGACGAAGGCGCCTATGAGGTGTTCATTTACGACCAGTACATCAAAAAGCGGGTTTATTTTGACAAAGCGTTCACATCCAAGCCGCTTGTCACGATGCGCCGCGGCGGAAAAGTCAAAAACATCACCTTGGAAGCGGATAAAGACATTTTCCGCAAATTCAATGTGGAGCTTGCTAACAACTACGCGTTTTTAGTCGTGAAAGACACGATTCCGCAAAGCGAGATCGTCGACGTGGTCATCGACCCGAGCGGCAACGTCTTCAACGAGCTGACCCAGGAACTGGAGCCGGGGTTCGCCAGCGGCCAAATCAGCGAGGCGCAGGCATCTTACGAGCTGGCCCAGAAAGTCAAAACCGAGTTGGAGCGCTATGGCCTCAAAGTGCTCATCAGCCGGAATCCGGACTCCACGCCAAGCTACTACGGCGAGAACGGACGCGTCGGGCAAGGCTATGAGCATCAAGCGAAGGTGTTCCTGAATTTGTCGATGTGCGATGAAGAGAGTGTCAACCGGCCGTTCTTTATCGTTTCGCCGCTGACCAACGCCTCGCTCGCCAACGAGATGGCCTACATCATGACGCAAAACGGCATCGAGCTCGACTATCCATACACGACAACCGACTTGCTGGCCAATGGCGTCATCTTTGACACGAACATCGTGGACAACGAGTACAACGTCACGCCGTTTACGATCAATCCCGCCATCCGCGAAAGCGGAGGGAAGGCGACGTACGCCGGACAATACAACCAGGTCGGCAACGGAACGTACGCCAGCCACGACGGCATGTACGGCTTGATGTTCGAATACGCCAACATCGCCAGCAGCGATAGCGTGGACTACTACCAGGCCAACCAGGACAAGATCGCCAAGTCGCTCGCGCAAGGTCTTGCCTCGTATTTTCAATTAAAGGAGGTTGATTCGGATGAAGCTGCAAGCGAGTCATCTATATAAATCTTTTGGAGCCCAGGACGTGTTGTCCGACGCTTCGCTCACCGTCAAAGGAAACGAGAAAATCGCGCTCGTTGGACGCAATGGATGCGGAAAAACGACGCTTTTGAAAATGATCTGCCATTTGGAAGAGCCCGATCAAGGCTCGGTCGTGATCGCCAGCGGAACGCGCATTGGCTACTTGTCCCAAATCACGTTTGAAGACGAGGAGCGAACCGTGTACGAAGAGCTGCTCACCGTTTTCGACGAGCTGACCACCTTGCAGGCCCGTCTGGAAAGCCAGGCGCTTGTGCTCGAGCACGACGCGTCCAGCGCCCAGCTGGAAAAATACGAGAAACTGCAAAACCGGTTTGAAGCGCTTGGCGGATACGATTACGAATACGAGCTAAAAAACGTGTTTTTTCATTTTCAGTTCGAAGAAGCCGATCTGCATAAAAAGCTTCGCGAGTTTTCCAGCGGACAACGGACCCGGATCGGGCTTGTCAAGCTGCTGCTCACCAAGCCGGACGTTTTACTGCTGGACGAGCCAACGAACCATCTTGACATCGAGTCGATCGAGTGGCTGGAAGGCTATGTGCGCCACTATCCCGGCGCCGTCATTCTCGTCAGCCACGACCGGATGTTTTTGGATCACGTGGTGGACGAGATCGTCGAAATCGAGTTTGGCAAAACGATGCGCTTTCCCGGATCGTATTCGCACTATGTCAAAGCGAAAGAGGAGTACATTGAGCGAAACCATGACGCCTTCGTCCGCCAGCAGGAGGAAATCGCCCGCATTTCGGCTCTTATCGAAAAATTTCGCTACAAAAAAAACAAGGCGGCTTTCGCCCAATCCAAAATCAAGTATTTGGACCGGATGGAAAAAATCGAGGATGTCAAAACGGATCAAAGCGCGATCAAAGCCCGCTTCACCAGCGGACGCAAAGGCGGAAAACGCGTTTTGGAAGTCGACCACCTGCAAATCGGCTACACCGATCCGCTTTGCGAAGTCGATTTGCTCGTCATGAAAGGCGATCGTCTAGGCATTGTCGGTCCGAACGGAATCGGAAAGTCGACCTTCATCAAGACGCTCGTCGAAAAACTTCCGGCTCTGGGCGGCAGCTTTCATTTCGGCCATCAAATCGACTTAGGCTACTTCGACCAGGACAGCGCGCAAATCACCTCCAGCCAAACCGTGCTGGACACGTTGTGGGACGCGTATCCGCAAACCGACCAGACGCAGCTGCGCAACACGCTGGCCAGCTTTTTGTTCACCCAGGACGAGGTGTTCAAAGAAGTGTACAATTTATCCGGCGGCGAAAAAGTCCGGCTCGCCCTGGCTTGCCTGATGCTGGCCCACGACAACGTCCTACTGCTCGACGAGCCAACCAACCACCTCGACATTCCCGCCAAGGAGGCGCTTGAAAAAGCGCTGGAAGCGTACGACGGAACGATTTTATTCGTCAGCCACGATCGAATGTTTTTAAAAAAGATGGCCAACCGCATTATGGAAATGGGCGCCACAAGCAAAGTGTACAACGTCGGCTACGAGGAATATCTTGAAAAGAAAGCGCAGCACACGCTTGTCGAAGCGGCCAGGGAAGCCGTTGCGGCTCCGGCGCCAATCAAGCAGGAGAAGCTTTCTTTCAACGAAAGCAAGGCGCTCAAAAACCGGGTCGCCAAGCTGGAAAAGCTGCTGGAGGAGGCGGAAGTTGATTTGGAGGCGCTGCGCGAGCTGCGGTTCGAGCCCGAATACTATCAGGACTATCGAAAGATGGAGGAGCTGGACGCGCAAATCGACGAAAAGCACAACGAGATCGCGGCCTACACGAAAGAGTGGGAAGAAAAGATGGAGAAGCTGGAAGGCGAGGCGTCTTGAGCCGGCTTGGATAAACTTGTGCAAATTGTTATAGGAAAAGAAAAACATTGAGTACAATAGAGATACATGGAAATGAGGTGTATCACAATGGAAAAAACCGAATTAACAGCACAACAGGAAATGATGGAAATCCCAGCCGAGAAAATGGCGGAAATCAAAGATCATATCGTAAAATCGCAAAGCGTTTTGGAACTCGTTGCTGACTCTCTGGAAGAAAAACTGCAGCCGGAAGGATCGGACATCACGACGGAGCTCAACGCGCTGACGACAATTTACGATCAGCTGGAGCACGCCTATCAGGATGCCGAGGACGTGGAAGCGTTCTTGAAGCAAACCGAAGCCGTCGACAAGAAAAACGCCTAAAAGAGGCAGGCAGAAAACCGCAAAAAGCGGTTTTTTTTTGCGAAAAGTTTCTTCTGCGGGAATCGTGCGCTAAAATAAAAGAGGAAAAGAAAGAGGAACGATGATGAAAGTTTTATTGTTGAATGGCTCGCCCAAAGGGCCCGCCAGCAATTCGATCCAGCTGGCGAACGCTTTTTTGCAAGGCGCCCGGGAAAAACAAGAGCTGGAAATCCAAACCTACGACATTTACGCGATGGATTTGCGTGATTGCCGCGGCTGCTTCGCGTGCTGGAACAAAACGCCGGGCCAATGCGTGATCCACGACGACATGACCAAAATCTTAAAAGGCATTTTAGAGGCGGACTGGATCGTATACAGTTTTCCGTTGTACTACTATTCGCTTCCTTCCCGGCTTAAGCTCGTTTTTGACCGCCAGCTTCCGTTTCGGCTTCCATTCATGGATGCGCAAAACGAATACGGTGGCCATCCCGACCGTTACGATTTATCGAAAAAGCGATGGATCTTCATTTCGACTTGCGGCTTTTATACCGCCCAGGGCAATTATGAAACCGTCACGAGCCAGCTGGACCGCCTCTATGGAAAAAACGGCTACACGACGATTTTCACCGGGGAAGGGGAGCTCTTTCGCGTACCGGAGCTGAAAAAGGAATGCGCCCGCTATTTGGACATCGTCCGGCAGGCGGGGCGCGAATTTGCCGGCGGATCCATTTCGGAAGCCGTCCGCCGCCAGCTGGAGGAGGCGATTTTGCCGCGTCCGGTGTTCGAACGTCTGGCCGACGCGAGCTGGGGCGTCGAACCGGAAAGCGGACACATCCAATCCGAGGCGTATCAATTCACCAGACAAATGGCCGGGTTGTACAATCGCGACCATTACGATAAAGACCGCGTCGTCGAATTCGAATACACCGACCGAAACGAGCGCTATCAAATCGTCTTGACCAAGACGGACGCCCAGGTGAAAAAAGAAGATTTTCTGCCATACACGACCCGCATCACGACGCCTTTTGCCGTTTGGCAATCCATCGCCAGAGAAGAGATTCGCGGGGACGAGGCGCTCATGCAGCATCTGTACACCGTCGATGGCGATTTCGACTTGCTTTTGCGCTGGGACGATTTTTTTGGAACCGGTGCCGCGCACGCGCCAAAGGGCCCGCAAACGAACATGCTGTATTTTCTCGTTCCGTGGATGGCGCTTTGGATTGGCGCGCCCGTCGCTTCGCGGATCGGTTTTGGCTTGATAAGCGCGGGACTCGCTCTTTTGTTTTTGCTAAGCCCCCAGCTGAATTTGACGAAGTATGACCGGCTAGGCTGGATCGTCTGCGCCGGACTGGCCGGATCGCTTGTCGCGGGCGTGTCGTTTCCACTCGTCATCCGGTTGTCGTATTTGGGATTTGGCTTGTGCTGGCTGGTCAGCGCATGCCAGAAAGTGCCGCTGTCCGCGTGGTATTCAATGAACGAATACGGGGGACCGGATGCCTGGAACAATCCGATTTTTATGAAAACAAACCGCATTTTGACGGTTAGCTGGGGCTTTTTGTATTTGCTTTTCTTTCTCGTGCCGGCTTTACCGCCAATGGTGGCGTGGATCGCGCCGGCTTTGCTGGGCGTGTTCACGTTGTGGTTTCAAAAGTGGTACCCGACGTTTGTGGCCAGGGGGAAAAGAGAATAAAAAAACGGCTTCGTTTTAATCCGTTCCTTGTCTATTCGACACGGGAAACAGGAAAAACGGGGCCGTTTTTTATAAGTTCGAGTTTTTTGGAACGAGGAAGCTGCTTGATCGCGTATTCTCTGCGCAGCGCCATCCCTTTTTCTTCCCACGTTTCAAAGTAAACAAGCATGACCGGCGTCCGGGGCCGGGTGTATTTCGCGCCTTTTTGCGCGTTGTGGGCTCGCACCCGTCTGGCAAGATCGGTCGTCCAGCCCGTATACAGCGTGCCGTCGGCGCAGCGAACGATGTAGACGTAGTGCATCGGCTATTTTTCGTAATAGCCAAAGTGCTCGAACGGATAGACGACAAGGAAGTCTTTCGCCAAAATCGAAGATTTCTTGTAAGGGCCGGTATCGCGCGAATCCATCGAGATGGGCCGGTTGTCGCCCATGAGGAAATACTCGTCTTCCTGAAGGGTGACCGGATCGAAGTTGTAGTTGAAATAGCCATTCGTCTCTTTCCACTCTTTGGCGTAGTCGTTGTCCAAATACTCGCTTTCGTCCAGCGGCTTTCCGTCAATATACACTTGCTCTTCCTTGCATTCGACCGTTTCGCCCGGCAAACCGATGACCCGCTTGATGACCGTCGTCGGCTCGCCTTTTTCGGTGGTCGTTTTAGCCAGCACGATATCGCCGCGCTGGATGCCTTCCACGCTGACGCCAATCACGTTGGAAACGCCGCGGTCGCCGTTTTGAAAATTCGGGTACATGCTTCGTCCTTGAATCAGCGCCGGCTTGAATAAAAAGGCGGATACAAGAATGATGAGGATGGAAACGACAAGAAAGGTGCTGACAAACGATAAAATGTCTTCGCCAATCGTGCGTTCATCGTTTTCGTTGTAACGAAAATTGGTTCGTCTTTTTTTTATATTTTTTTTCTTTTTGCTCATTGATTTGATCTCCAATGGTTTTATTTTAACAAATATCGCCGGAAATACAAATCCGACCGCTTAACGACGCAAAGAAAAAGAGGTGAATTTAAATTTATCGTAACGATGGCGGGAAAATGAGTACTCAAACGGGATCCCGTTGTCCAAATAGGCAATCTGCTCCACTTCGAGCACCGGCTCGTTTTCCTTCAAGCCAAGCACTTCGTGATCGAGCGCGCTGGAAATGTCGGCCCGGCTCGTTTGCTGGGCGCTGGCGATGTGCATGTTGAGATCGTGTTCGATATACGAATAAATCGACTTGTTGAGCACATCCTCGGTAATTCCCGGAATCAGGCTGACAGGCATGAACGTATGCTCGAGCACGTACGGCTCGTCGTCGTAAAGGCGCAACCGCAAAATATCGTAAACCGGCTCGTTTTCCTTGATATGCAAGGCGTGCGCCACGTCCTTGGAAGCGAAGCTGAGCTTGAACTCCAGGATTTTCGACTGGACTTCCTCGTGGCGGGTACGGTCGAATCCGCCAATCGGAAACTCCTCCATCTGGTACGGATCGGAGGCGAGCGCCTTGTTGAGCACGAAACTGCCCTGGCCCTGCTTTCGATAAATCATGCCTTCCTCAACTAAAATATCCAGCGCTTTTTTCACGGTCATCCGCGAGCAGGCGTAAATTTGACAAAGCGTGATCTCGTCCGGCAGCTTGGCGCCCGGCCCGTATTCACCATCTAAAATCGCGTCTTTCAGCTCGTCGTAAATCATTTTGTATTTTGGGCTCATCGTTTTTTCCTCCTTGGATTATAATTTAAGTATATTCTATATGGGTTCCATAGGAAATGTCTAGACTAATAGAAAAAATCAAAAAATATGTCTAGACATTTATTTGAAAACCATTTACAATTTAAACGAAAAGAGGACGATGAAATGAAGAAGCAAAAAGTACAATTTCCGGACGATTTCTGGTGGGGTGCCGCCACGTCCGGTCCGCAAAGCGAAGGATGGTTCAACAAACGGCACGAAAACGTGATGGATTACTGGTATCGCGTGCAAAGAAACGATTTCTTTAACGGGGTTGGTCCAGATGTTGCCAGCGATTTTTACCATAAATACAAAGAGGATTTCGCGCTCATGAAGCAAGTCGGCATGAACTCGTTTCGCACGAGCATCCAGTGGACGCGCCTGATCAAAGATTTGGAAACCGGCGAGCCAGATCCGGAAGGCGTGCAGTTTTATAAAGACGTGATCGCCGAGGCGAAGAAAAACGGCATTACCCTGGTGATGAACTTGCACCACTTCGACATGCCAATCGAATTGCTTGAAAAATACGGCGGATGGGAAAGCAAGCACGTGGTCGACTTGTTTGCCAAGTTCGCCAAGACGGCGTTCGAATGCTTTGGCGACGACGTGCGCTACTGGACCACGTTCAACGAGCCAATGGTCATTCCCGAAGCGGGATATTTGTACGGGTTCCACTATCCAAAATTGATTGGAAAAGGAAAGGAAGCTGTTCAAATCATATTCAATATCAATCTGGCTTCCGCCAAGGCGATCGAAACGTACCGCTCCATGAAACTGGATGGTGAAATCGGCATCATCTTGAATTTGACTCCGGCATATCCACGCAGCGAATCGAAAGAAGATCTGGAAGCCGCCCGGTTCGCGGACGATTTCTTTAACAAGGCTTTTTTGGATCCGGCAGTTTATGGAACGTTCCCACCGGCGCTCGTCGATCTTTTGAAAAAAGACAACGTGCTGTGGCAAACCGATGAAAAGGAACTCGATACGATCAAACGAAACACCGTCGATTTTCTAGGTGTCAACTACTATCATCCAAAACGCGTCAAAGCGCCGGAAACAAAACGGGAAGGCAACTGGATGCCGGATTGGTATTTTTCCGAATACGACATGCCGGGCAAGCGAATGAACCCGTACCGCGGCTGGGAAATTTTCCCGAAAGCCATTTACGACATCGCGAAAAACGTCCAAAACGACTATGGAAACATCAAGTGGTTCATCTCTGAAAACGGCATGGGCGTTGAAGGAGAGGAAAAGTACCGCGATGAAAACGGCCACATTGAAGACGATTACCGCATCGACTTTTACGAAGAGCATCTGGCGTGGCTGAACAAAGCGATGCAGGAAGGAAGCAACTGCTTTGGCTATCACGCCTGGACGGCGTTCGACTGCTGGAGCTGGAACAACGCCTACAAAAACCGGTACGGATTCATCGCGGTGGATTTGAACGACCAAAGCCGCACGATCAAAAAATCCGGACGCTGGCTCAAGGACGTGGCCGACAACCACGGATTCGAATACGACCTCGACCTCGTGCAAGAATAGGAAAGAAGGAAGACGTATGCTGAAAATCGCGGACGGTTTTTGCGATCACATGCTTTTGCAGCGACAACACCCCATCCTTGTATGGGGAACAGGCGAACCGGGCGAATCCGTCACGGTGCAGCTGGCAAACCAGGTCGGGAAAACGTTGGTCGACGCAACGGGAAGCTGGACGCTTTCGCTGCCGCCGATGGAAGCGGGCCGCCAGCTGACACTCACGCTTTTTGGCGCGGATACGACGATTCAAATCGACGACGTGGCGATTGGCGACTTGTATTTGGCCGCCGGCCAATCCAATATGGAATTCGCGCTGGGCAGCGAGGACCATTACGAGCAAGCGAGAAAAGCGGCGGACGGCAAGGATTTTCGCTGGATGGGCGTGCCCCAGGTCGAATACGAAGGCGACGGCCGGGACGAGCCGCTGGCCTGGCGCGTATTAAACGCCCAAAACGTTCAGGACGTTTCCGCGGTCGCCTTGTACGCCCTGCTGGAAATCGCGACCCACACCGATGTGCCTCTTGGCGTGATTGGCTGCTACAAAGGCGGGACGAGCGCGAGCTGCTGGATTCGCAAGCAAACGCTTATGGAAGATCCGGAGCTGCGGCAGGCGTTTTACGAACCGTATTGGGACGGGCTGGAAACGCAAAGCGAAGCCGAGGAGGACGCCTGTCGGGCGGCGTACCAAAACGAGCTGGAAACGTACCAGCGGGCGGTCGCCGACTACCAGCGCGCCTATCCTGAGCGCTCTCTTTCCCAGCTGAAGCACGAGCTTGGCCACACGCCATGGCCGGGACCGAAAGGAAAAAAGGACTTTGGCCGTCCGGGCGGATTGCGCGACACGATGCTGCGGCGGGTGCTGAACCGGCCCTTCAAGGCGGTTTGGTGGTATCAGGGCGAGGAAGACGCGAAATCGGCGTGGCAGTACGAGCATTTGCTCGGCACGCTCATTGACGAATGGCGCCACACGCTAGGGGCCAATGTGCCGTTCTTTCTCGTCCAGCTTCCAGGATATAAAGAGGAAACGTACGTCGAAACCTGGCCGATCTTGCGGCAGGCGCAGGCGATGCAGGCTTTGGCCAAGCCGAACGTCGATTTGATTTGCACGCTCGACCAAGGCGACTCGTACAATATCCATCCAACGAACAAGCAAGTCGTGGGCACCCGGCTCGGGCAGCTTGTCAGCCGCGTTTTTTACGATCCCGCGCTCCGGGCCTTGTATCCGAAGCTGCGCCTATGGCGGCATGGCGAGGAAAACGTCGAGCTTGTTTTTGAAAACATCGACCAGGGATCCATCCGGCTTTGCGTCGACGATCAAACGATCGAGGCGCCGATTCGCGAAGGGATCGCACGCGTGGCGGGGAAGGCGCATACGATTTCCTACGCCTGGCAAAACGACCCGGAATGCCTCACATGGAACGCGTTGGGGCTGCCGATGTTTCCGTTTCAAATCGAAATCGAATAAAGAGCACGCGAAAGAATTTTTACTCTTTCGCGTTTTTCTTTGGAAATAAGGTAAAATAAAAGCGGAGACGAAAAAGGGATTTTGGAGGAGAGAAGGATGGAAAAAATCATTTATTTGGACGCGGACGGGACGCTGTTCCACCATGAGGGCTACGTTCCCGCTTCCGCGTTTCGCGCCATTGAGCAGGCGCAAGCCAACGGACATAAAATCGTTTTATGCACCGGAAGGCAGCTCGTCGAGATTTATGGCGATTTGAAAAAAATTGATTACGACGCGATCATCGCCGGTGCGGGCGGAACGGTTCTTGTCAAGGACAAGCTGCTGTTTGATGGGCATTTTTCCCAGGCGCAAATCCATCGGCTGGCCGCGTATTTAAACGAACACGCCATTCCGGCCGTCTACGAAAGCCGCCTTGGTGTGTTTGGCGACGCCATGACCAAGCGGGCGATGAAGGCGCGCTGCGAGCAGGTGTGCGCGGGACTGGATGAAAAACAGGCCCGGACGCATGGAATGACGTTGTTTTACAACAGCGTGGAAGAGCTGGATCCGAAGGAGATTTTCGCCAAGCCGATTTCAAAAATCAGCTTTTTGGAAACGAAGAAGCCGTATCGGGAAATCGAAGCGGATCTTCGCGATGAATTCGACTTGATCCGGGCGACCTTCGCCCCACTGGGACCTGAAAGCGGGGAAATCGGCTGCCGGGGCATTTCGAAGGCGACCGGCATGGACCTCGTCAACCGCTACTTTGGCGTTTTGGCTTCGGACACGGCGGCCATTGGCGATGGAGAAAACGACTTTTGCATGTTTGAGCGCGCCGGTGTCGCGATCGCGATGGGCAACGCCAGACCGGCGGTGAAGGAAAAGGCCGACTGGGTGACAGCCGACCTGGAAGAAGACGGGATCCTTAAAGCGTTTGCCTGGCTGGATCTGCTATGATTTGAATGGACTCGTAAGGCTGGGAAACGCCCTGGGCGAGTCTTTTTTTCTGAAAAGCCAAATTGAGGTCGTACAAGACGTCCCAGTACAACTCGGGAAGCGTGTAGGCGTAGGCGGTCACGACGATGCCCTGGCCGCTGGCGGAAAACGAAGTGAGGGCGCAATGCGGCGCCGGATCCTTGAGCACGCGCGGATCGTCTTTCATCAACGTGTTCAGACTCGCTTGAAACGCCTCGACATCGGTGTCCAGCGGGACGGGCAAAGCGATCGCCATGCGACGGTAAGGCTCGCGGGAGTAGTTGACAATGATCTCGGAAACGCATTGGGCGTTGGGAATGATGACTTCTTGTCCCGCGTAGGTGACCAGCGTCGTGAACATCGTTTCGATTTTCGTCACCGTGCCTTCGTTGGTTCCAATCGAGATGTAGTTGCCGACCGCGAATGGCTTGGTCAAAATAATTTGCAAGCCGCCCGCGACGTTGGCCATGTTGTTTTTGAGGGCCAGGGAAATGCCAAGGCCCAATGCGGAAAACGCGCCGACGATCACGGTTGTATCGACGCCCATTTGACCGAGGGCGACGATGATGCCAAGTGTTTTCGTCCCGATGGAGCAAAGGGAGCCGATGAAGGTCATGGCGCCCATCTCGGTCGGGTTTTTAGCGCATTTTTCAATGATGCGTTTGATTTTCGGCCCAATCAAAAACGAGAGAAAGACGATCAGCCCGGAATAGGCAAGCTTGATGAGTAAAGAGGGGAGTGCGCTCATATCCATAAAAGAGCTCCTTTCTAAAAAGAAAAACCGGTTTAAGCCGGTTGATCTAAATCGAGTTCAAGACGGTCGATGCCGATTTGAATGCGGCGAAGCGCCTCGTCCTGACCGAGAATATACGCGATTTCAATCGCGCCGCCCGGAGTGAATTGTTTTCCTGTCAAAGCGGTGCGGACAGGCCAGAGCACCTGGCCGTTTTTCATTTCCAGCTGTTTTGGCAAGGCCAGCAGCGTTTCGTGGATGGATTGCTCGCTGGACCAGTCTTCCTGGGCAATCAGCGCGTCTTTGACCGCGTAAAGCGACTTGAGGGCGATTTCTTTCGTCGTTTTCATTTTTTTGTGCTTGTACATTTCCAAATCGTATTCAACGAGCTCGTCAAAGAAATCGACGGAATCCGCGATTTGATCGAGATGGTCGATGCGCGGCTGGATGATCTTGGCGATTTCCCGCAAATCGTAGTCGCCATGGATGGCTTTTTCCAAATACGGACGGACGGTTTCAAAATACGTGTCTTCGTCCATCGCGCGCAAATACATGCCATTCATCCAGGTCAGCTTGTCGATATCGAAGATCGCGGGCGATTTCGAGATCCGGGAAATTTTGAACTGGTCGATCAGCTCGTCGAGCGAGTAAATTTCTTGTTCGGTTTCCGGCGACCAGCCAAGCAGCGCCAGATAGTTGATGATGGCTTCCGGCAAGTAGCCTTTGGCGACAAGATCCTGGAAGCTGGCGTCGCCGTTGCGCTTGGAAAGCTTGTGATGCTCGTCTTTCATCACCGGTGGCACATGGACATAGCGCGGTCTTTCCCAGCCATAGGCGTCGTAAATCAAATTGTATTTCGGCGTCGACGACAAGTACTCGTTGCCGCGAACCACGTGCGAGATCTGCATCTGGTGGTCGTCGATGATGTTGGCAAAATTGTACGTCGGGAATCCATCCGATTTGATGAGAATCTGCTCGTCAAGAAGGTCGCCGTCAAATTCGATGTGGCCGTATACTTCGTCTTCGAACGACGTTTCACCGACGTTTTTGATCGTCTGGCGGATGACGTAAGGCTCGCCGGCGTCCAGTTTGGCCTGGATTTCCTCGGCGGACAAATGCTTGCAAGGGTCTTCGAATTTAAACGAGAGGCCAAGGCTTTCCGCTTCCTCGCGCTGGGCCTGGATTTCCTCCTCGGAGCAGAAGCAGTAATGGGCGCCGCCCAGCTTGATGAGCTCTTCGGCGTAGCCTTTGTACATCGGCAGACGTTCGCTTTGCACGTAAGGGCCAAAGTCGCCGCCGATATCCGGTCCTTCGTCCCAGTTCAAGCCGCATTCTTTCAATGTTTTGTAAATCATTTCCTCGGCGCCTTCGACTTGCCGCTCCTGATCGGTGTCCTCGATTCGTAGCAGGAAGTCGCCGCCATCGTGTTTCGCGATCAAATATTCGAACAGGGCGGTTCGCAAATTTCCGATATGCATATATCCCGTTGGGCTTGGCGCGAAACGGGTCCGTGTTTTTTTCATGATTAATCATCCTTTCGCTTTTCTAATGATATAACGAATAAGGATGGGTTTCAAGAAATGAATTTTCAAAAAAAGGTTGCATTTTGGAAAAGGGCGTTGTATTATTTAGAGGCTGATTGGGGTATAGCCAAGCGGTAAGGCACCAGACTCTGAATCTGGCATTTCCTTGGTTCGAATCCAAGTACCCCAGCCAATTTGAAATCAAGACATCTTCGGATGTCTTTTTTTTGCGATAGACAGATTTTTCGCATACAGGTACAATAGGAATTATGAATATATATAGTTATTTTCGCGAACCGGCCGAAAACTTGAATGTGCCGGGAAAAAACGAGGCGCTGTGGAACTGGATCGTGGCCCAGACGAAAATCTACAACTGTTCGTCCCGGCAGCAGCGGGAGCTGCTGACGCGCTATCACGCCTTGCTGCAAAACGACGAGGATTTGAACGCGGAGGCGATTCGCGGCGAGGTGCGCGCCATCGTTGGCAAAAACGTCAAAACCGCTTCGTTTTGGAAGGCGGAACTTGGTGATTTGTTTTCTTTTTTGTTTGTGTACTGGGTGATGGTGGAACAAGTGTGGCCGTATGTGGGGGCGCGCTTTCTTGCGCATCAGCCGATGATCGGGACGCTGCCGCTGACGTGGGGAACCGTGCTGAAAGTGGTGTTCGTCTATTTCGTGCTGAAGCTGGTTCTTGCTTTTTTGTCCCTGCATTCCCGACGCGACACCGTTTCGTTTTGGGTCGGTTTTATCGGATTGTTCCTTTTATATTTGGGACTCATTTACGTGGCGAACCGGTTTTCGAACGCGGGAATCGTGGAGTATCCGCTTCTGGGAGCGGTCGTGGTGTGCGGTGCGCTGTTTTACTTTGAGTGGAACGCGCAGCGCCATAAAGAGAAATAGAGGTGCTGGAATGGATTGGTTGACCTGGATGGTGATTGTCGGGATCGCGGTGCTTTTGTCGCTGGTGCCGATCAAAGACTTGCGAAAAGCGACATCCATCTTTACGTTTAAGAAATTCGGGATTCGGAAAAAAAAGCGCTGGAACGCGCTCATCGACGATCTTGGCAATTTCTTTTTGCTGATTAGTTTTGTGTTTTGCTGCGTGTATTGGCTCGTGCCGTATTACCGGCAGATCTTCGCGGTGTGGATCATGTTCACGATGATTTGCGCCCTGTCGCGCTCCGCGATCATCACATCCAAATATCCGCGGGACTGGAAAGGGAAGACGAGCGCGATCATAGTCAACACCGGATTGTACTTGGTGGGAGCGATTGGCTTGGCCGGCGCGGTGGGCGTGTTCAACAACAGCATGTTCCTTTCGGGCGTCGCGCGGTTCACGCACGATTTGGAGAGCGGAAGCATCCAGTCGTACATGTATTTTTTGACGAATCCGTCGATCTTTTACGTGCTACTGGAAGGGCTTTTGATGTTCATTCCGCTGATGTTTTTGTGGAACAACTTCAAGTATATGCGCACGGAACGCATGATCCGCGCCGCCAACGTCGTCACGTTCACAATCAAGCTGCTGCTGTTGTACGCCCTGCTCGTGACTTTGTCGTATTACGGCTTCGATTTTATCAACATGATTTACTGCGTTGACGCAAAAGCCGTGTAAAAGCCATCCACTGTGTTTGGACACAGTCGAGCGTCAGGCTCGGATACAAAGGAAAGAAGGATATAAATAGATGGAAACGATTCAAGAACGCCTGCGGGCGCTGCGCGAGGAAATGCGCAAAAACAAGGTGTCGGCCCTCATCGTGCCAACCTCCGATTTTCACGACACGGAATATGTCTGCGACTATTTCGGCGCCCGGAAATACTTGTCGGGATTTACCGGCAGCGCGGGAACGCTTGTCGTCGGCCTGGACTCGGCCGCGCTGTGGACAGACGGCCGTTATTTTATTCAGGCGGCGTCCCAGCTGGAAAACACCGGAATCGAACTCATGAAAATGGGCATGGAAGGCGTGCCAACCATTCCGGCATACATTTGCTCGATTTTAAAACCAGAGGAATGCGTGGCGTTTGACGGCCGGACGGTCAACGTTGGCGAGGCCCGTCGATACGACCGGATCTTTCGCGCCAGCGGATTGCGCGTTGAAAGCAATCTGGATTTGATCAGCCCGGTTTGGCCGGACCGGCCGGCTTTGCCGCATTCCAAGACCTTTCATTATGGAGTCGAGCATACCGGCGCGGAAATGGATCAAAAGCTGGCGCGTGTTCGCGAGCGGCTGCGCGAGGAAGGCGCGGATCAAATCGTGCTGACAAAGATCGACGAGATCGCGTGGCTTTACAATTTGCGCGCCAGCGACATTCCAAGTTTTCCTGTGGCGCTGGCGTATTCGATCGTCTTTCAAGACGGCGCGGTTCTTTACATCGACGCGACGCGTCTGGATGACGAGTCAAAGGCGCTGTTCGCCCGCCATGGTGTGCGGGTTTGTGATTACGACGCGATTTACGACGAGGTGAAAACGCTGCAAGGGACGACGTGGATCGACCCTTCGACAATCAACGCGACGCTGGTGTCCGGCATTCAGGGAGAGCGGTTCGAGCAATTCAGCCCGATCGTGAAAATGAAAGCCGTCAAAAACAAAGTCGAGCTTGAAAACACGCGCGAGGCGCATTTAAAAGATGGCGCGGCGTGCACGAAGTTTATGTACTGGCTTAAAAACGGGATCCAAAAGCAGCCGATGGACGAGCTCAGCGCGGCCGCTTATTTGCAGGCGCGGCGCAAGGAGCAGGAAGGATATTTGGAGGATAGCTTCAACACGATTTGCGCGTATGGACCCAACGCCGCTATGATGCATTACGCGGCGACGCCTCAATCCTTTTCCGCTCTGGAACCCAAAGGGATGCTGCTCGTGGATAGTGGCGGCCACTATTTGGAAGGGACGACCGATATTACGCGCACCTACGTGCTTGGTCCGCTTACCGGGGAGGAAAAAGCGTGGTTCACCAAAGCGCTGCGTTCGCATATTCGTCTGGAAATGGCGCATTTCCTTTATGGATGCAGCGGATTGAATCTGGATATTCTTGCCCGCGGACCGCTCTGGAACGAGGACATGGACTACCAATGCGGAACGGGGCATGGCGTCGGTCATTTGTTGAGCGTGCACGAAGCGCCCAATGGATTCCGCTGGCGAATCGTGCCGGAGCGCAACGACTCGGCCGTGCTGGAAGAAGGCATGATCCAGTCGAACGAGCCAGGCGTGTACGAGGAAGGCAAGTTTGGCATTCGCCATGAAAACGAGATGGTCGTGCGCAAAGGAGCTAAAAACAAATATGGTCAATTCATGGAATTTGAAAACCTGACGTTTGTTCCATTTGACCGGGACGGCATCGACCCTTCTCTTATGATGGATGACGAGATTGCCTGGCTCAACGCGTATCACCGGCAAGTGTACGACAAGATCTCGCCGCGCCTGAATGAAGAAGAGGCGGCCTGGCTGCAAGAGGCGACAAAGCCGATTTCCAAGTGAACAAACGATTGTTTTCGATGACTTGCCCTTATTGCGATCATCCGTTTGAGATATTGAAAGAAACTGTTTTGATTGCGGGCATGGATCCGGGGCAGGAGGAAAGAATTCAAAACGGGACGTATTTTTCGCATGTTTGCTCGCGCTGCGGTCGTTTGTACGCGCTGGCGTATCCCTTTTACTATCGCAAGCCGGGCTCGTACGCAATCACCCTGGCCTGGGACAAGCCCGAGAAAGAGAGTCCGGAGCGGGTGTACTCGTGCGCGACGGGGGAGCAGTTCACAAAGCTGTTTCGAATTTTGGAATCGCAAGCCGACTGGCGCGTCGTTTTTCGGCTTGAACGTTTATTAAAACAAAAATATAATAAAAGTGTTGTGTTTGAAAGCTTTGATTCGAACAAGTCGATGTATTATTTTTTCGTAGATTCGGATTTGAAAGCGATTCATTGCAAGACAAAGGAGAAATAAATATGAAAATTTTAGTGACAGGAGGAGCCGGCTATATTGGTTCCCATACGTGTGTCGACTTGCTGGAGGCGGGATACGATGTGGTCGTGGTGGACAATTTATCCAATTCCAGCGAGGAGGCTTTGCGGCGTGTGGAGCAAATCGCGAAGCGGCCGGTAACGTTTTATAAGGCAGATATTTTGGATCGCGAAGCGATTCGTGCTATTTTAGAAAAGGAAAATGTCGACGCCGTCATTCATTTCGCCGGCTTGAAAGCGGTTGGGGAATCGGTGGAAAAGCCTTTGGAGTACTACACGACGAACATCGCCGGAACTTTGGTGCTTTTGGAGGAAATGAAGAAGGCGAACGTCAAAAACATCATTTTTTCCTCATCGGCAACGGTTTACGGAAGTCCGGCGGAAATGCCGATCACGGAAGCGTGTCCGAAAGGAACGTGCACCAATCCATACGGCTGGTCGAAATGGATGATCGAGCAAATGCTGATGGACGTGTACACGGCGGATCCGTCCTGGAACGTGATGCTGTTGCGCTACTTCAATCCGATTGGCGCGCACGCTTCCGGATTGATTGGCGAGGATCCAAAAGGCATTCCGAACAATCTGCTTCCGTACGTGGCGCAAGTGGCGATTGGAAAGCTCAAGGAAGTAGGTGTCTTTGGCAATGACTACGATACACCGGATGGAACCGGCGTCCGCGACTATATCCATGTCGTCGATCTCGCGAACGGACATGTCAAAGCGCTGGAACAAATCAAAAAGAACGCCGGCTTGAAAGTATACAATCTCGGTACGGGAAGAGGCTACAGCGTGCTGGATGTCATTCACGCGTTCGAGAAAGCGTGCGGCCACGAGATTCCGTACGCCATCAAACCTCGCCGGGCTGGCGATATCGCCATGTGCTACGCGCAATGCGACTTGGCGAAAGACGAGCTGGGCTGGCAGGCGCAGTATGATCTCGACGAGATGTGCGCGTCAAGCTGGAAATGGCAGACGATGAATCCGGACGGATATCTTTCCAAGTAATCGAGGAGGAGAGCAATATGAAAAAAACGATGAACGAATTTAAGGAATTCATCGCGAAAGGCAACGTCGTATCCATGGCGGTCGGCGTTGTGATGGGAGGCGCGTTTGGCACAATCGTCAAATCGCTGACCAATGACATTTTAATGCCGTTTGTAGGAATTCTGCTGGGAGGCATTAATTTTAAAGGACTTATGTTTGAAATTGGAGAAGCCCAAATTGGATATGGCGCTTTCATCCAAAGCGTGATCGACTTTTTAATCATTTCGGCGTGCATGTTCTTCTTTGTGAAGGCATTCGCGATTTTTCAGAAAAAAGAGGAAAAAGTGGAAGAAGTCGAAGAAGGTCCTTCGGAAGACATCGTTTTATTGCAGGAAATCCGCGATCTGTTGAAAGAGAATTCCCAATCGAAGTAAATTTGAAAGCAAACCGAACCCGGGTTTGCTTTTTTTTTGGGTGTTGAAGGCGACTTGCCCGGCATTTTGGATATAATAGGGGACATGGATAAAAAAATGGAACAGGGAACGCCGGCCTCTTCGGCCGGTGTGTCACTCAAACAAACGAACACGAAATGGAAAACCGTCGTGCTTGTGTTTGGCACGATTTTGCTGGCGGCCATCGTGCTTTTTTTCTTTCAGCACAATTATTTCAAAGATCCGCAGCGTTTGCAGCGGCTGATTGCCAAGGCGGGACCGTTCGGTCCGCTTGTGTTTATCATCTTCCAGGCAATCGAGGTCATCGTGCCGATTTTGCCGGGCGGCGTGTCGGGATCGCTAGGGATGCTGTGCTTTGGAACCGTTGTCGGTTTTTTGTATTCCTATATTGGCGTGATCATCGGCTCTTGCGCGGCGTTTTGGCTCGTTCGAAAGTACGGCGTCCGTCTGCTGGCAAAGCTGGTCGATCCCGCGCTGTTCAACAAATACTACACAAAGCTGCACGATTCGAAAAATTTTAAGAAGCTTTTTGCGATCTTGATTTTTCTGCCCATCGCCCCGGACGATTTGTTGTGCATGATTGCCGGCTTGACGAAAATGAAGTTCAAGACGTTTCTCATCATCATTTTGCTGGGAAAGCCGGTTTCGTCATTTTTGTATAGCTATATTTTAGTCAAAGGCATGGCACTCATTTAGAAAACAAACAAAAGAAGCGGACCGATGTCCGCTTTTTACAAGTCGAAAAAAAAGCCGAATCTTTCACGATTCAGCTGTTGTTTTTTTAATGGCAGGGGTAGCAGGAGTTGAACCCACATCAACGGTTTTGGAGACCGTTGTTCTACCATTGAACTATACCCCTAAGTGCCTACTAATAATAGCATCAAAGAAAAAGGAATTCAATACGGAAATGAAAAAAATTCGATTTTTTTTGATTGTGACGAAATGGAAAGAAGAGCGTGACTTGGACTTGTGGTGGTTTTGCGTCCATTCGAAAAGGATGGGACATTCTCTATTTGACGAATAAATTTGGAAGGCTTAAAATGTTACAAAAAGGAGAGAAATGCATGTCACGTGGGTTATTGATCATTTTGAGTGGTCCCAGCGGGGTCGGGAAAGGAACGATACGGCAGTATTTTGAAAGCAATGCGCGTTTAAATCTGGCGTATTCAACGTCGATGACGACAAGAAAGCCAAGAAACAAGGAAGTGGATGGAAAGGATTATTTCTTCACAACCCGGGAAAAGTTTCAGGAAGCGATCAAAAAAGGCGAGTTGCTGGAATACGCGGAATTTGTCGGCAATTTTTACGGGACGCCTTTGAGTGAAGTGGAGCGGCTGCGCGACGAAGGAAAGAACGTTTTGCTGGAAATCGAGGTCCAAGGCGCCAAGCAAGTCCAGGAGAAATGTCCGGATGCGATTTCGATCTTCATTATTCCACCTTCGATGGAGGAACTGGAAAAGCGGATCCGGGGGCGCAAGTCCGAACCGGAGGAAGTCATTCAGGAGCGTTTGGCGAAAGCGGCCAACGAAATGAAAATGGTTCCCAACTACAAATACATCGTTTGCAACGACGATCCGAAACTCGCGGCAGAGCTGATCGAAACGATCATCCTGCGCCATATTGAACTGGAAGAAAACAAATGAGTGCCGGTACCGAACTTGCAACAGCAAGGGATTTGTGGTACATTTCTAGTGATAGGAAACGAGGAGTGGGTAAAACCACTCCTTCAATTTTGAAAAGAGGAGAGTAAATGGACAATTTAAGACAGTGGATCGAGGAAGCCCTCGAACAATATGGATGCCGTCTGTATGAATTGGAATGGCTGCCCGACGAACCCACAGCCATCCTGCGTGTTTCTGTCGAAAAGCCCGGCGGAACCGTTGATTTGGATGTTTGCACGTTGTGTTCGGACGCCATTTCCGCCATGCTCGACGAAAAGGACTGGAACGACAAAGAGTATATGCTTGAGGTTTGCTCGCCGGGAGCCGAACGGGAGCTGAAAACTTATGAGCAAATCGAAGGGGCCCTGCATTCGTATGTGTACGTCAAACTCAAGGACCCGAAAAAAGGCATCGACCAAGTCTTTGGCGATTTGATCGAAGTGAGTCCCGACCACATCGTTGTCGCATATAAAGTGAAAGGCCGTCCGAAAAAAGCGGAAATCGACATGGAAAACATTTCGCTGATCATGACAGCCGTTAAGTTATAGGAGAAGAAAGAAAATGAAATTGAAGGTAGAGAGTCTGGCGAACGCCTTGCAAGGGATCGAAAGCAACCATCAGCTCGATCCGGCGATCGTGGAAGACGCATTGAAGGAAGCACTGACGAAAGCGTATCAAAAACAAATGAAGGCGCACTCACAACAAACCGAGCTGCGCGACGTGCAAGTCAAAGTGGAGATCGTCAACGGCATCGTGCACATTTATCAAGTGCGGGAAGTCATGAACGATGACGACATCACGGACGACGAACTGGAAATTTCGCTCGAGGAAGCCAAAGCGATCGACCCGCGGGCGCAAATCGGCGATACCATCGACGAGGAAGTCGACTTTACGCAATTCGACCGCGCCGCGGTTTTGCTGGCGAAAAACGTCATGAAACAAAAAATCCGCGAAGCCGAAAAACAACAGGTTTATGAAGAGTATTGCGATAAAGTCAACGAAATGGTTTCCGGCGTCGTGGAAACGGTCGAAGACAAATTCATTATTGTCGATATCGGAAAGACGTACGCCATCATGAAAAAAGGGGACCAGATCCCGACGGAACAATACACGGAAGGACAGCGTCTGAATGTGGTCATCACCGAAGTCAACAAAGAAACCAAGGGGGCGCAAGTCGCGGTGTCCCGCGCCACGCCGGTTTTCGTCCGTCGTCTGTTTGAAAAAGAAGTGCCGGAAATTTACAACGGAATCATCGAAATCAAGGCCATCGCGCGTGATCCGGGCGAACGCTGCAAAATCGCCGTGCTGTCCCATAATGAAAACATCGACCCGATTGGCGCCTGCATCGGTCCGCGCGGGGCGCGGGTGCAGGCGATCATCAACGAATTGAACGGCGAAAAGATCGACATCTTCGAATGGTCGGACAACATCGCCACCCTGATCGCCAACGCGCTTTCGCCTAGCGAGGGAATCGCGGTCATTCCAAACGACAAAGTAAAAGATGGATTGATCGTCGTTGTTCCGGATAATCAGCTGTCGCTGGCGATTGGAAAGCGCGGCAAAAACGCGCGTCTGGCTGTCAAGCTGTCCAACCATAAAATTGACATCAAATCGCAAAGCGAAATGGAAGAGCTCGGCATTGACTACATGGCGATCGCGGCGCAAATGCAAGAGGAATACGAAGCGAAGAAAGCCGCGGAACGCGCCTACAAGCAGCAGGAAAAAATCAAAGCTTTGAAAGAAAACCAGGAAGAAATCGAAGATGTCAACATCGCCGATTTTGACTTTGGCGAGGACGAGGACGACAGCGAGCCAATGATCGAATCGTTGTACGCGACCGAAGAGGAAAATTTGCAGGCGGCGCAGGAAGGCGAAAAAGTCGTGGATGAAATGGAAGAAGCGGCCCGTTTAGCCAAAGAGATGCGCAAAGCCAACCAGGAGCACGCCGTAAAGGAATACACGTCAAAATTCGAGAAACTGGCGGACGCTTCGAAAAAAGAGGAAATCCAGACGCCGAAGAAGGAAAAGACGCTGGGAGAGCTGATCGAGGAAAAAGAGGAGAAGGCGCCTGTGGCGAAAAAGAAGCCGGATTTTGACGCGATGAAGCCAATTTATTCCGACGAGGAGCTTGCTGAAATCGAAGAGGACGAAATGGAAGACAACATCTGGGACGATGATGTCGACTACGAGCAATACGACGAATACTACGATGATTAAGGAGGGATGCCGATGAAGAAAATTCCGATGCGCAAATGCGTCGTCACCAACGAGCGTTTTCCAAAAAAGGAACTTGTCCGGATTGTCCGCACGCCGGAGGATACGATCGAGATCGACTTGAAGGGAAAACGAAACGGGCATGGCGCCTATATCCAGAAGTCGATGGAAACGCTGGAAAAAGCGAAGCGCTCCAAAGCGCTGGAACGCGCCCTGGAAGCCCCGATCCCGCAGGAAATCTATGACGAATTAGAGGCGATGCTTCGTGCCTAGTCAGCTGATATCGAAAATTCAAATGGCGATGCGCGCCAGACAGTGCGCCATTGGCGACCAGCTGCTGCGGGCGATTCAGTCGCGACAGGCCAAGCTCGTTTTGTTTTCGAGCGCCTGCGGAGGCAACCGCCAAAAAAAATTAAAAGACAAATGCGCGTATTACCAAGTGCCGATCTTTGAAATCGACGCAGAGCAATTCGAGCAGATCTCGCAAAAACCAATGATGTCCCTGGCGATTTTGGACGACAATTTCGCCAAAGGGATCGTGAAAGATATGAAAGGATGAGTGATCAAATGGCCAAACCACAACAAAGAAGAAAACCAGCCAAAAAAGGGAACAGCAACAATCGCAACAACAACCGTTCCCGCAACAACGCACCACGCAGACAACAGGAGCATGTCAAGGACATCACGTACAGTTCGGCGTTAAGCGTTGGACAACTCGCGGAACTCATGAAACGAAACAGTTCCGAAATCATCAAATTTTTATTCATGATGGGGAATATGTCCACGATCAATACGGTCCTTTCGGATGAAGAAATCGAATTGATTTGTATGGAATTCAACGTGACGCCGCATAAGGAAGTCGTGATCGAAGAAGACGATATCGAGGAACAAATCGGAAGTCTTGAATTCGACGAGAAAGACTTGAAGCCGCGCCCGCCGGTCGTTACGATCATGGGACACGTCGACCATGGAAAGACGACGCTTCTTGACACGATTCGAAAAACGCATGTCACAAGCGGCGAGTTTGGCGGCATTACCCAGCACATCGGTGCGTACCAGGTTTCCGTTGGCGGCCGCAAAGTCACCTTCCTTGACACGCCGGGCCACGAGGCCTTTACCGCGATGCGGGCGCGTGGCGCGCAAATCACCGACATCGTTATTTTGATTGTCGCGGCGGACGACGGCGTCATGCCGCAAACGAAAGAATCCATCGACCACGCCCGGGCGGCTGGCGTTCCAATCGTTGTCGCCGTCAATAAAATCGACAAGCCGGGCGCCAATCCGGACAAAGTCATGGCCGAATTGTCGGATCTTGGCGTCATGCCGGAAGAATGGGGCGGCGATACGATCTTTACCCAAATTTCAGCACGAAGCGGCGAAGGCGTCCACGACTTGCTCGAAACGTTGATTTTAGTCGCCGACATGCAGGAGCTGAAGGCCAATCCGGATACGAACGCGTCGGGAACCGTCGTCGAGGCGAAACTCGACAAAGGCCGCGGACCGGTCGCGACGTTGCTTGTGCAGCAAGGAACGCTTCATTCCGGCGACAGCGTCGTGGTAGGAACGAGCTTTGGCCGGGTGCGTAAAATGACCAACGACAAAGGCATGGAAATCAAACAGGCCGGACCATCGACACCAGTCGAAATTATCGGTTTGAACGAAGTGCCGCGCGCCGGCGACGTGTTCATGACGTACGCCTCGTACAAGAAAGCGAGCGAGATCGCCGGACATCGCCTTGAAAAACAAATTGAAAAAGAACGGAACCAGACTTCCGCCATGTCGCTGGAAGATCTGGCCCGCCAAATCAACGAAGGCGATGTGCAGGATATCAATATTTTGATCAAAGCAGATGTGCAGGGATCTGCCGAAGCGCTCAAGGCAAGCATGGAGAAGCTCGATGTGGATACCGTCCGGGTCAATGTCATCCGCTCGACTGTCGGTACGATTACCGAATCGGATATCATGCTGGCTAGCGCATCCAACGCGATTATTTACGGTTTCAACATCCGTCCAACCGCGGCGATTCGAAAGAAAGCCGAAGAGGAAGGCGTGGAGATTCGTCTGCACAATATTATTTATAAAGCACTCGAGGAACTTGAATCGGCGATGAAGGGTATGCTCGCGCCGGTTTACGAGGAAGTCGTCATTGGACAGGCCGAGGTACGGCAAACCTACAAAGTTTCCAAAGTCGGCACGATTGCCGGCTGTATGGTCACCGATGGCGCGGTTCGCCGCGATTGCTCTGTGCGGCTGATTCGGGATGGAATCGTGATTTATACCGGCAAGCTTGGCTCGCTGCGTCGTTTCGAGAACGATGTAAAAGAAGTGACGAGCGGCTACGAATGTGGTATGACGATAGAGAACTTCAACGATATCAAAGTGGACGATATCATCGAAGCATTCGAAGATCAGGAAGTGGTTGAATAATGGCAACAGTAAAACAGGATCGCATGGACGCGATTCTTATGAAGGAGATTTCCCGCATCCTTCAGTTCGAGTTGAAAAACCCGAAACTTGGATTTGTGACGGTAACGGATGTTCAATGCACCCGCGACATGTCGCAGGCGAAAGTGTTTGTCTCGTTTTTAGGACAGCAGGATCGCAACGAGGCGGGAATGAAGATCTTGAATCAATCCAAAGGATTTATTCGATCGACATTGGCGAAAAACGTCAAAATGCGAAAAGTGCCGGATTTGATTTTTGTTCAGGACAAATCGCTGGAACGCGGACGTAAAATCGACAACATCATTAAGCAAATCAATGAAAAAGAAGATACGAAGACAGAAGAATCGTAATCTTCTTTTTTTTGTGGCGCAGGTGTTTTCAGGTATAATGGAAAAAAGGAGAAAAACAATGAAGCGTTTCTTAAAAGCTCTTGGAACGGGGGCGGGAACGGCGCTGCTTGTCGCGACCGGATTGTTTGCGCTGGCGTACGGAATCAGACAAATAGATCCTGTTCTTGATCAAATTCATCTCGCGCCTCTTCTGCTGCGGTTTTTAAGTCCGGAAATGATTGGCGCCTGGTCTTTGTTCGCGGCCGTTTTCGCGGCGCTGTCGGTGATGCTGGAGCGGCACCGGCTGGTGCGCTTGCTCGTTTTCGGCTTTTTGCTGATTGGGATTGGACAACGCGTCCTTCCGCGCTGGACGGCCATCGCCGAGGACGAGTTGCGGCAGCAAGTGCGTCAAACCGCGATGATGGAAGCGCAAGCCCAGGTCGATACGCTGGACGCGCAAGTTTTTGAATACAGCGGCTTGCCGACGATTCGTTTCGTCCAGACCGAGCCGGTAAGCCAGGAAGAGGCGGACCGGTTCGCGGATACGGTTGTTCGGGCGCTGCCATCGTTTTTGCTGGAGCGATGCACGTCGATCATCCTGATGGAAGACACGTTTTTCTTTCAAGAGGAACCGGCGAAAAACCATGAAAACATGATTGGATACGCCAACAGCGCGGATATGGCCGTCCGGATTTTGCGAAGCGACCTAACTGGGCCGTACATCGACTTGTCGATGCCCGACCGGGTGTTGCAGCCGCAAGACTACTACATTCACGCGCTCGCCCACGAGCTGTCGCATATATTTGACTACCAGTGGGCGTACAACGAAGTGTTTTTGAGCGACAGTCCGGCGTTTCAATCTTTATACGCGGCCGAAGGAAGAAGCTTGAACGACTACGCCTCCACGAGCGTGGCGGAGTTTTTTGCGGAAGCGTCCAAATACTACCTTTTGTACCCGGACGAATTGCTGGAGAAAGCGCCGCAAACGTTTCAATATTTTCAAAATCTTTACGGGGAGGGAACACAATGAAGAAAATCGTGTTGACGGGTGGTCCTTGCGCTGGAAAAACAACCGCCTTGCCCATCTTGAAACAACGACTGGAACAGCGCGGGATGCGGGTCGCGCTGTTTCAGGAAATCGCGACCGAAGTGCTGGAGGAAGGAATTTCGCCATCCAGCCATGGCGTGTACGCGTTTCAAAAGGAGATTTTTGAGCGGCAGCGTCGAAGGGAGGACGCCGAAGCCGAAACGGCGGATTTGCTGCTGCTGGATCGGGGATTGATGGATCACAAGGCGTATTTGCCGGCGACGTTGTTTGAAAGACTGCTCCACGAGGAGGGGGAGAGCTGCGAAAGCCTTCTTGGGCGCTATGATGGCGTGCTCGTTTTACAAACGGTCGCGGGGCATGGCGTCTATCGAAAGGAAACGAATGCCCATCGGCTGGAGAACGAGGAAGAAGCGAGCGCGATGGATCAACGTTTCGTGGAATCCTGGTGCCGCCATCCCGGTTTTGTTCGAATCGAGGCGATGGACGACTTTGAACAAAAAATCAACCGGATGGAGGAAGCGATCATCCGCATATAAAAAAAGAGCTGTGACGCTCAAGTGATTTCTAAAAATCATGGATTCGTTGCAGCTCTTTTTATTTTGAATATTAGTCTTCGCAGTTTTTAACAATGACAGCGACACCCATTCCGCCGCCGATGCAAAGAGAAGCCAAACCATATTCCGCTTTGCGCTTGATCATTTCATGCAGCAGGGAAACGAGGATCCGGTTTCCGGATGCGCCAACCGGATGGCCTAATGCGATCGCGCCACCATTGACGTTCGTGATTTCCAGCAGCGCTTCGCGGTCGATACCTGTGTTTTCAATCAGTTCGTGAACAACACCGAGCGACTGCGATGCGAACGCCTCGTTCAACTCGATCAAGTTGATGTCTTGCAGTTTCATATCCGCGTCTTTCAATGCGTTGAGGATCGCCGGCGTAGGACCAAGACCCATTACGAGTGGATCGACGCCGCCCTGACCGCAGCCAATGATTTCAGCGATTGGTTTCAGGTTGTATTTCTTAACAGCCTCTTCACTGGCAACGATGACCATCGACGCGCCATCGTTGATTCCCGAAGCGTTTCCTGCGGTAACCGTTCCATCCTTAATGAATGCCGGGCGCAGCTTCGCGAGTTTTTCCATGCTTGTCGCACGTGGATGCTCGTCGGTATCGAAAACCGTAACGCCTTTTCTCGTTTTGATTTCGATTGGAACGATCTCGTCTTTGAACTTGCCATCCGCGATCGCTTTCAAGGCTTTTTCCTGGGAAGCCAGCGCGAACTCGTCTTGCATTTCGCGGGTAATGTCGTATTTCTTCGCAATGTTTTCGGCTGTCACACCCATGTGGACATTGTTCATCGCGTCGGTCAGCGCGTCGTATGTCATCGCGTCGACAACGGTCTGGTTGCCCATTTTCGTTCCGGTACGGTTTTTGCCATTGAGCAGGTAAGGGGCGGCAGACATGTTTTCCACACCACCGGCAACAAAGATGTCTCCCCAGCCGGCATGAATACGGATCGTCGCTTCGATTACGGCTTCAAGACCGGAACCGCAAACCATGTTGATCGCGTGCGCTGGAACGGATTCAGGGATTCCCGCGTCCAATGAGATATGACGGGCGATGTTTTGTCCCAACCCCGCCGAGATGACGTTTCCGATAATAACTTCGTTGATATCGGAAGGCTGGATCCCCGCTTCCTTGATGGCTTCTTTCAGAACCGTAGCTCCGAGTTCAGCCGCTGGAACCGTCGTCAAACTACCAAGAAAGGTTCCGATCGCGCTACGTTTCGCAGCGACAATATAAGCTTTATTCATTTCTAATAACTCACTTTCTACTCATTCATTTGAGATTTCTACAGATATATTAGGTCATCTTTTTGTGGGTGTCAACAGTTTGTGAAATAATTAACGAATGTTGTCACGCCACCTTTTGACCGTCGATGAAAACGGCTTTGATCTCGTTTTGGGGATCAAGCAAGGATGCGCTGCATAAAATCAGGTCCGCGTCTTTGCCAATCCGGATGCTTCCGACCCGGTCGTCGATTTTCAAAATTTTAGCCGGCGACAACGTGATCGCCTCGATGCACGCCGCTTCCGGCAAGCCTTCCTTGTGCGCCAAAGCCGCGCACAATGGCAAGTATTCTTGCGGAACGACCGGCGAGTCGGTCGTAATAGAGAAAAGAATTCCCGCGTCGTGGATGACTTTTGGCGTCTTGAACGATTTGGACTGGAGCTCGTACTTGGATTTGTGGGTGAGCGATGGTCCGACGATGCAAGGGTATCCGCTTTTTTTGATTTGATCGACGATGACGGCTCCGTCGGTGACGTGGTCAAGCGTGACATCCAAGTCGAATTCCTTCGCGATTCGAATAACCGTCAAGATGTCGTCGCTGCGATGGGCGTGGCATTTGAGCGGCATTTTCTTTTCTAAAACGGGAATCATCGCTTCGTACTGGATGTTGAATGGCACATCGTTTCCCGCCGCTTTCTTTTCCATGTACTCTCGTGTTTTAAACAGCAAATTGCGCAGCAGGGCGGCGATGTTCATTCTTGTCTTGATTTTCGAGTCCTGGTAAACACGCTTTGGATTTTCACCAAAAGCGGCTTTCATGGCGACGTTTTCCACGATGGCCATGTCGTCGATGCAGTCGCCAAACGTTTTGTAGCAAACAAACGTTCCGCCCACGACATTGGCGCTTCCCGGTCCGGCGGCCACGCAGGTGACGCCGGCTTTTCGGGCGTTCGCGACACTTTCATCCCGCGGATAGCAGCCGTCGATGCCCCGGACTTGCGGGGTGAGGGGATCGGACATCTCGTTGACGTCGTCGCCTTCGCTTCGAATGCTGCTTTCCTCCATACCCAAATGGCAATGGGCTTCCACCATGCCCGGATACAAACGAAAACCGGTACAGTCCACGACTTCCTCGCCTTGTTCGGGCTGCAAGTCGACGCCTATCCCGGCAATCTTTTTTCCCGTGACGCGGACATCGCCGACAAAGGGGTCCGTTTCTACAGGGAACACATGTGCGTTTTTAAATAGCATATCAAACTCTCCTTTCACATATTCCTTCACACAAATTCTATTGTATCACTTGTTAATTATTTAACAAATAGTATTGACTTCATATCGTTTGGTTTGTAAAATAGATTCGTATGAAAACGTTGATCATTTCATGCAATCCACATTAAAAAGTTCAATTATTATGGGAAAGGAGAACTTCATTTATGGATTTCAATTTAACGGAACAACAGAAAATGATGCAGAAGTTGTTCAGAGAAGTTGCAGAAAACGAAGTGAAAGAAAATGCTGCAGACGTTGATGAAAACGAGCGTTTTCCAAAGGAAAGCGTCGAAGTCATGCGTCAAAGCAAAATGTTAGGGATCCCTTATCCGCGCGAATACGGCGGAGCCGGGGCTGATTATTTAAGTTATATCTTAGCTGTCGAAGAACTCAGCAAAAAATGCGCGACGACGGGTGTCGTATTGTCCGCGCACACCTCGCTAGGATCTTGGCCGATCGCGCAGTTCGGTACGCCGGAACAAAAGGAAAAGTTCCTGAAACCGCTGGCGAGCGGCGAGAAACTGGGCGCCTTCGGTTTGACGGAGCCTAACGCTGGTACCGACGCGGCCGGACAGCAGACAACGGCTGTTCTGGATGGCGACGAGTACGTGATCAACGGAACGAAGATCTTCATCACCAATGCCGGCGAGGCCGACATCTATGTCATCTTCGCCATGACCGACAAGTCCAAAGGAACGCGCGGTATTTCCGCTTTTATCATCGAAAAGGATACGCCGGGCTTCACGATCGGTCTTCATGAAAAGAAACTGGGAATCCGCGGCTCCGCGACGAGCGAGTTGATTTTCAACAACGTGCGGGTTCCGAAAGGAAACCTCCTTGGAAAAGAAGGACAGGGATTCAAAATCGCCATGCAGACGCTGGATGGCGGCCGTATCGGTATCGCGGCGCAGGCGCTGGGTATTGCGCAAGGCGCGATCGACGAAGTGATCCCTTATGTAAAACAACGGAAGCAGTTTGGCCGGCCAATCGCCAAATTCCAAAACACGCAGTTCCAGCTTGCGAACATGCAGACGGCCGTTGACGCAGCCCGCCTGCTCGTATACAAAGCTGCGATGGCGAAAGAAAACGGAGAGCCATATTCCGTTTTAGCCGCTGAAGCGAAACTGTTTGCCGCAGAAACAGCCATGGACGTCACTACGAAAGCGATCCAGTTGATGGGTGGTTACGGTTATACTCGTGATCTTCCAGTTGAAAGAATGTTCCGCGATGCGAAAATCACCGAAATCTACGAAGGAACTTCCGAAGTACAGCGGATGGTTATCTCCGGAGCAATGCTTAAATAATAGAAAGGATCATGAAAGATATGAAAATAGCTGTTCTTGTAAAACAAGTACCTGACTCAACAGAAATCACTGTTGATAAAAATACCGGAACTCTCGTCAGAGACGGCGTTCCTAGTATCATCAACCCTGATGATTTAGCCGGTTTGGAAGCGGCGCTCGCTTTGAAGGACAAAGACGACACCATCGAAATTTCCGTGATTTCCATGGGTCCTCCGCAAGCGAAAGCCATGCTTCAGGAAACGATCGCCCGCGGGGCGGATCATGCGTATTTGCTGACAGACCGCCGGTTGGGTGGCGCGGATACGTGCGCGACGAGCCGTACGCTGGCAGCCGCTTTGAATAAAATCGGCTACGACTTGATCATCGCCGGCCGTCAGGCAATCGACGGAGACACGGCGCAGGTTGGTCCGCAGACGGCGGAGCGTCTTGGAATTCCGCAGGTCACGTATGTGGACGAGATCATCGAACTGGCACCGGATCATGCGGTTGTAAAAAAAGCGCTGGAAGACGAGGAGCAAATCCTTGAAGTGAAGCTGCCTGCCGTATTGACGACGCTGTCGGGTATGAACAAGCCTCGCTATATGAACTGCTTCGATATCGTGGATTCGTTCAACAATCCGGTTGAAATCATGACGTATGACGATTTGATGGATGTTCTTCCACAAAGCGAGATCGGTTTGGCCGGTTCGCCGACAAAGGTACATCGTACATTCACAAAAGACGTTTCCGCGGCGACTGAAACTTTCAACATGCCTGCCCAGGAAACGGCGGAATTAATTGCTAAAACTTTGAAAGAAAAGCAATTAATCACGAAGTAGAAGGGAGAACGAACAATCATGGCAAAATTTCCTGATTATAAAGATATCTACGTATTCGTAGAACAAAAAGACGGGGTTCCGGCAGAAGTTGGATACGAACTGATTTCCGAAGCCCGCAAACTGGTGGCGACGATTCCTGGAATGGATTTCAAAGTTGTCGGCGTCCTGCTTGGCAGCGACATCAAAGACAAAGCGAAAGACGTAATCGCCCATGGAGCGGACAAAGTGATCGTCGTGGACGATCCGCTGCTGAAAGACTACTCGACGCAGTTTTACACAGACGCTTTGACGCAAATCATCAAAGAATTCAAACCGGATTCCTTCCTGACCGGCGCAACGGTTCTTGGCCGCGATTTGGCACCACGGGTTGCCGCGCGCATTGATGCCGGTTTGACTGCCGACGCGACGAAAATCGACATTGACCAGGACAAGGTAGCCGATGGTGAGGCGCTGCTGCTCGTGACGCGTCCTACATTTGGCGGAAACTTGTTTGGTACGATCGTTTGTCCGGATACGCGTCCGCAGATGGCGACGATTCGTCCGAAAGTGTTCGATATGGCTCCAGTGGATGAAAGCCGCGAAGGCGAAATCGTTGAATTCAAGCCTGCATGGGAATCGACGACTCCGCTTGTTGAAATCAAAGAAACCGTTGCGAAACCACTGGCTGGAATCGACATCACGAAAGCGAACATCCTCGTTGGTGCCGGTCGTGGCGCCGAAGGCTGCCTCGATGTGCTGAAAGAATGCGCGAAGGAATTGGGCGGCGAAGTTTGCGCCACTCGTGCGGTTGTCGAAGACGGATTTATGGATAAAGATGTGCAGGTTGGCCAGACAGGTAAAACGGTTCGTCCGGCGCTTTATATCGCTTGTGGTATTTCGGGTGCCGTTCAGCACGTGGCCGGTATGGAAAAAGCCGATATGATCATCGCGATCAACCGCGATCCGGAAGCGGAAATTTTCAAAATCGCGAATATGGGATTTGTTGGAAACGTAAACGAAGTTCTTCCTTTGCTTGTGGAAGAAATCAAGAAAGCAAAAGCTGCTTAAGGAGATATAAAAAATGACTAGAAAAGTTGGAGTTGTAGGCGCAGGAACGATGGGCCAGGGCATTGCCAACGCCTTTGCGAGCGCCGGAAATGATGTAACAGTTGTTGATGTGAAAAAAGAATGGGCGGAAAATGGCGTTGCCAAAATCTGCGCAGGAAAAGACAAACTGGTGGCGAAAGGCAAAATTTCGCAAGAAGACGCCGACGCGGCGAAAGCGAACCTGAAAGCCGGCGAATACGAGGATCTGGCGGACTGCGATTTGATCGTTGAAGCCATTTTGGAACAAATGCCAGTGAAGAAGGACTTGTTCAAAAAACTGGACGAAATCGTGAAAGACGGCGCGATTTTCGGTTCGAACACGTCTTCGCTTTCGATTACTGAAATCGCCAACGGCATTCAGCATCCGGTAATCGGCATGCATTTCTTCAACCCTGCAGACCGGATGAAACTCGTCGAGGTTATTTCGGGTGCCAATACACCGGACGAAGTCAAAGACGAAGTCATCGCGATTTCTAAAGAAATCGGCAAAACGCCAGTTGAAGTCAACGAAGGCCCTGGTTTTGTCGTAAACCGTATTTTGATCCCGATGATCAACGAAGCGACGTTCATCCTGCAGGAAGGAATCGCTTCCACGGAAGATATTGATACAGCAATGAAACTTGGTGCGAACCATCCAATGGGACCTCTTGCCTTAGGTGACCTGATTGGTTTGGATATCGTGCTTGCGATCATGGATGTATTGTACACAGAAACCGGAGATCCAAAATATCGCCCTTCGACGCTCCTGAAGAAAATGGTTCGCGCCGGAAAACTCGGACGCAAAACCGGAGAAGGTTTCTACAAGTATAACTAATGATATGAAAGGCGAATCCAATTCGCCTTTTTTGAAAGGATAAAAAAATTATGGAAAACGTACTCTTAGAAAAAAACAATCATGTGTCGACGATCACAATCAATCGTCCGAAAGCGTTGAATGCGCTTTCTACGGAAGTGTTGAAAGATTTGGAAGAAGCGGTTAACACCGTGAAAAACGATCCGGATACGTATTGCGTCATCATCACGGGCGCGGGTGATAAATCGTTTGTCGCCGGCGCGGACATCGCGGAAATGAAAGACAAAACGGTTGAGGAAGCGGCCGAGTACGGCGCGTTTGGAAACAAGATCTTCCGTGAAATCGAAACTTTGCATTGTCCGGTTATCGCCGCAGTTAACGGATTCGCCCTGGGCGGCGGATGCGAATTGGCCATGGCTTGCGACATTCGTCTTGCGAGCGCGAACGCGGTTTTTGGACAGCCGGAAGTTGGCTTGGGTATCACACCGGGATTTGGCGGAACACAGCGTCTGGCTCGGCTGGTTCCGGTTGGAATCGCCAAAGAAATGATTTTTGGCGCCCGCAACATCAAAGCGGACCGCGCCTATCAAATCGGTTTGGTCAACGCGGTTGTGGCGCCGGAAGAATTGATGGCCGCCGCACAGAAAATGGCGAACGGAATCGCGAAAAACGCGCCAATCGCTGTTGAAAAAGCGAAAAAAGCAATCAATGATGGCCTGCAAGTGGATATTGATGGCGGAATCAAAGAGGAAGTCGAAGATTTCTCGGCATGCTTTGCCAGCGAGGATCAGACGTACGGAATGGATTGCTTCTTAAACAAAGTAAAAGAAAAAGAATTTAAAAATAAATAGCGAAAGAAGATGGAGGAGTAACATGGCAAAAGTCATTACACCGGAAGAAGCGGCCGGTCTAATCAAAGACGGGGACCGCGTCGTCATTAGCGGGTTTATCGGAATGTGTTTCCCGCAGGAAGTTGTTTACGCGGTGGAAGACCGGTTTCTCAAAGAGGGGCATCCAAAAGACATCGACTTGTTTTTCCCAACCAATGTAGGCGACGGAACCGACAAACTCGGGATGAACCATCTGGCTCACGAAGGATTGCTTCGTAGCGTTGTCGGCGGACACTGGAATTTGATTCCAGCCATTCAAAAACTCGTTACGGAAAACAAAGTCCAGGCGTACAACCTTCCAATCGGAACGCTGGCGCAGCTGCTTCGGGAAATCGCCGCCAAGCGTCCTGGCGTCATTACAAAGATCGGGCTGAACACGTTTGTCGATCCACGCCTGCAAGGTGGAAAGATGAACGAAATCACGAAAGAGGATCTCGTGGAAGTCATGGAAATCGACGGGGAAGAGTACTTGCGTTACAAACCGTTTAAAAAGATCCATGTCGGCATTATCCGTGGCACGTACGCCGATGAAAACGGCAACTTGTCGATGGAAAAAGAAGCGGCATTCCTTGAAGCGCTCGCGATGGCGGAAGCGGTAAAAAACACAGGCGGAATCGTTATTGCCCAAGTGGAAGATGTTGTACAAAACGGAACGCTGAATCCAAAAGACGTCAAAGTGCCGGGTATTCTTGTGGATTATATTGTCAAGGGCACGCCGGCCAACTCATGGCAGACGTATTTGGACCCATACAAACCGGAATACTCCGGACAAATCAAGAAGCCGTTGAACGCGCTGGAGCCGATGCCTCTGAATGCGCGTAAAGTCGTATGCCGAAGAGCGGCTATGGAACTGACGCCAAACGCCATTATCAATCTTGGAATCGGTATGCCGGAAGGCGTGGCCAACGTCGGAAACGAAGAAGGGCTGCAAGGGCTGAAAATGACAGTTGAGGCCGGAAACATCGGCGGGGTTCCCGCATCGGGCGTCGGATTTGGCGCAAGCACGAATCCGGATTGCACGATCGACTCGCCTTCGATGTTCGACTTCTATGACGGTGGCGGATTAAACCAGGCGTTCCTCGGATTGGCGGAATGCGATCAATCGGGAAATATCAACGTGTCCCGGTTTGGACCTCGGATTGCCGGATGCGGCGGCTTTATTAACATTACGCAGTCGACGCCGGTTGTCGTGTTCTGCGGAACGTTTACCGCGAAAGGGCTGAAAGAAAAAATCGGCGACGGAAAACTGGAAATCGTCCAGGAAGGCCAAATCAAAAAGTTTAAAGAGGCGGTCGAGCAAATTACCTTCTCGTCGGAATTCGCGACCAAAGCCGGTCAAAAAGTGTTATACATTACCGAACGCGCTGTTTTCGAGCTTCGCGACGGGGTGTTTACTTTGACGGAGATCGCGCCGGGCATCGACTTGCAAAAAGATGTCTTGGATCAAATGGAATTCAAGCCAGCCATCGCAAAAGATTTGAAGCGGATGGACGAGCGGTTGTTCAAAGACGAACTCATGGGATTAAGCCAGTAAAATCAAAAGACCATTGTGCATTGCGCATGGTCTTTTTTCTTTGTTTCTAAAAAGCTTTTCGACCGATTTTTTTGTTTTTCGAGGCAATTCAGGTATAATAAGGATCGGAAGAGGTGAGAGAATGTTGTTTTTTAGAAATGACTACGGACAAGGATGTATTCCTGAAATTCTTGCGCTGCTCGAGCAAGCCAATCAAGTGAGCTGCAACGGGTACGGACAAGACGATTATTGCGAATAGGCTTCCGCCTTGATCCAATCCAAGATGCCGGACACGGAAGTGGACGTCCATTTTGTGATGAGCGGTACATTAACCAATCAAACGATTTTAAAGCATATTTTACGGTCATTCGAAGCGGTGATTTCCCCCGATACCGGGCACATCGCCACGCATGAAACCGGCGCGATCGAAGCGACAGGACACAAAGTCGTGATTGTTCCAAACTCCGCCGGAAAGCTCAATGCGGCAATGATTCGAAAAACATACAATGGGCACATGCTTCAATACGAGCATATGGTGTATCCCAAGGCCGTCTACATTTCCAACGCGACAGAACTTGGAACGGTGTACACGCGCAAAGAGCTGGAGGAAATCCGGGCCGTATGCGACGAACTGGATTTGTATTTGATGATGGACGGGGCCCGAATCGGATCGGCGCTCATGTCCGGCGTGGATTACACGCTCAACGACATCGCGAAGTGGTGCGATATTTTCTCGATTGGCGGCACGAAAAACGGCGCGCTGTTTGGTGAGGCGGTTTGTATTTCCAATCCGCTGCTGAAGCCGTACTTCCGTTTTGTCATGAAACAAAACGGCGCGATGCTGGCCAAAGGCTGGCTGCTGGGACTTCAGTTTATCGGATTGTTCCAAAAAGACGCTTTCTACAAAGTGGCCGCGCATGAAAACAAACTCGCGCAACAGCTTCAAAGTCACGCGATGGAGCTTGGCTATCCGCTTTTTATGAAGAGCGATACCAACCTGGTTTTTCTCGTGGTGACGCCAGCGGAGCTGGAATATTTGAGAGCCCGCGTCGATTTTGAAATTTGGGACTATTGGAACGACGATATCGTCATTCGATTCGTCACCAGCTTTCACACCACCCCGGAAGAAGTCGAATATCTGGGCGTTTATTTGGAGGAAGCGAAAGAAAAAGAGCCGGATTAACTATTTCGGCTCTATATTTTTTTTATCCGTCCATCCTAAAACGCCATCTTTTTTAATTTGCATTTTTTCATCGTAGGAAAAAACGATTTTTACGCGGTCGTCTTTCCTTAACGGCATTTCATAGTTTGTGTAATCCGTTCCCTTCACACGCGCTTGTTCGCACTGCAAAAAGGCGCGGTCGATCCAAAACGAGCGATTCAAATACGGGGAATGGACAAAGCACTGCTTCGCGGCTTCCTTTAAAATGTCCACCTCGCCATTGTTCCAGTTGATAAAAAACGGAATTTGTGTCGAAGGCGCGACATCGCGGACCACAGTTCTTTCTTCCAACGTATCCGCACGCGCCGTACTTGCGGCCGAACCATCAAAAATCAACGCGTTCAGCTGTCCGGCATGTTTGACGACATTGCCCCCGTCGATACTCCAGACGTTTCTTTCTGCGTCGTACAATGGATCAAAGCAGGCGATTTTAGAGCAGTATTCCGTCACGGGCATATGACCGACCACAACGGTTTTTTGAAAACGGATCTTTCGCTTCAAAAACATCGGCATCGCCATAACCTCCTTGAAATCGTCGCCGTAATTATCCTCGCTTCGGATGGCGGCGTGGGCGTAAATGCGCGAATCGCTTTCCAAAACGTGCGGCAAGTCGTTCAAAAACGAAAGCTCAGGTAAAAAATGGAGCCTTAACTGCTGACAAAATTCATCCATCGGCATCTCTTCCATGGAAATCCTGATTTGTTTTGCCATCTCGTGAATGAGCGAATGCTCGCGAAACCGCAAAACGTGCTTTAAAAAGTCGAGCCGGTAACTGTATAAGACATTTTTCGCGATGAAATCGCAATTTCCCATGACGCACCACACGTCTTCGTTTTGCGTTTGCTTCATCACATACCGAACCATTTCCAAATTCTGGGTTCCTTTTTCAATGAGATCGCCTAGAAGAATGAGCCGGTCGACACCCGGCCGGTAATCAATTTGCCGAAGAAGCCGACGGTATAAATCCAAATTGGCGTGAATGTCGCTGATCACGATTTCCCGGCCTTGCTTCAACGCCGGAAGGCGCTTCACGACGACTTGCCGGTTCATGCCGACTCCAGAAAGCGCAAAAATGTCTCGCTTTCCTTATCCCAGTCTTCCTCGCAGTGCCGTCCAAGCGGCTTGACGTTGAACTGAAGCCGGGTGCCTTTTTTCAGAAGCAAATTGGCGATATCGGTACAGCATTTCGTTTCCATCACAAACTCATGCATGTCGTTTCCCTCCTGGGCGCCCCAGGACATGTACACAGCCGTTCCAGGCCGTATGTAGGTGGACGCGATATCCGCCATAAGCAAATTGCATGTCGGCACCAAATAGGGAGAAAGCACAAGCCCCTTGGAGTAAATGTGCGAATATTTGAAAACGGCATACAGCGCCATCAACCCGCCGCAACTCGACCCGCCAATCCACGTATGCTCGCGTTTTGGCGACGTCGGAAAATGGGCGTCGATATACGGCTTCAAATCGTTCACAAAAAATTCCATCGTCAAGTTTCCTTTGCCATGAAACGCGCCAAAAGCACAATCATAAAAAGGGTAGGGGGAATATTCATCCAGGCGCTCATTGCCTTCATGCGAACATTCCTGACCTACCACAATCAGTTCTTTGCCAAATCGTTCAATCGCTTCCGCCAATCGCCAGGAGCGGCCAAACGTCGCGTCTTCATCGTAGAAAAGGTTGTGTCCGTCAAACATATATAAAACTGGATATTTTTTGTTTTGGACCAGATAGTCATCCGGGAGATACATGTGGATCTTCCGATACACATCCAGTGAACGCATATATACGTCGAACTTTAAGATCAAACTTAATCACCTAGTCTTTCCAATGCGGTTTTAAAAAACTCCTCCCGTCGCTCGTTGGACGTGAAGCGGGCCTTAATTGTCACGTTGCCCATCGTGGCTGCGTACGCAGGCGGCAAAAGCTCCGTTCCTAAATGCTCGTCGTTGAACATGGTTTCAATTTCCTGCGTGTTGTAGCGATACGGAATGCAGTCGCGCCGTCCCGCGAATCCAGCGGAGAATTTTCGAAGTTTCGAGTAGGAAGCGCTCTGACGCAACAGGACTTCCGCCCACAACTCGTAAACGTCGATATCGTTGGAATAGTTCATCAAATCCGGCGCGAATCCTCCAGGCGGACGGAAGTTCACTTCCAGGCCGATGAGCGTTCCTTTCTTTCCAAGGCCTTCGATGTCCTCGGTCAAACGGAAATACTCGCCATGGAAAAAACGGTTTTTCAATTCAAACGCGTCAATCACGTTTTGAGCGATTTGTCGATATTCCTCGCTGATGTTGAACGTGTAGAAGCAGCCAATCGAGTCCTGGTTCAAAACCGATTCCATGCAGTTGCCCACATATTCCATGCTTCCCAAAAAGCGGATCTTTCCTTGGGCGTCGCAAATCCCATCCAACGTGATGACATCGCCTTTTACGTACTCTTCCAGGATCATGCACAAATCCTTCGTGTTCTCGTAGTATTTTTCCAAGTCTTCCATGGAATACAAACTGTAGGTAAAGCTCGCGCCCACGCCATGATCCGGCTTGAGCACAAGAGGGAAGCCGATTTGTTCGGCGAACGCCTTCGCTTCTTCCAAAGAGCGGGGTAGACAATAGCGGGCCACAGGGACGCCGGCTTTTTCATAGTATTTCTTCATCGCGGCTTTGGACTGGAACTCGTTGATTTTTTCCAGCGAGAAACCGCTGCGCACATTAAAGTCGTCGCGCAGACGGGCGTCTAGTGCCAGCCACGCTTCGTTGTTGGATTCGATCCAGTCGATTTTGCCATATTTAAATGTAAAATAGGCGACGGCTTTCAGCATTTCGTCATAGTTGTGGAAGCTTTGCACCACATAGCATTCATCCACATTTTGTTTAAGTTCCGGACGTAAACTGTCATACGGCGCGTCGACAATCGCCAGCACTTTGGCACCGTATTTTTTCAGTCCACGGCAGAACATCCAGTAGTTTTCCGGATAGTTCGGGCTGATAAAAATAAAATTCACGATCAGTTTCCTCTTTCTCTCTCTTTTTCTATTACTGCATATTGGATCGCGACCACCGTCTTTGCGTCTTCGATTTCGCGATTCCGTACTTTTTCATACGCTTCGTCAAGCGGAAGCCAAAAGGAATCCAGGTCCTCGTCTTCGTCCTGGGCGAGTTCATGAACCGCTTTTCGCGGATTGCACGCCTTATAAATATAGATCCTCTCGTCGCAAAAACCCGGTGTGGACACGATCGTTTCGATCAACTCCAGAGAATCCGCCTCCAGGCGCGCTTCCTCGTTGAGTTCCCGCATTCCGCACGTCATCGGATCCTCGCCGTATTCCAGCTTGCCGGCCGGAATTTCAAGCGTTTCTTTTTCAATCGCGTGGCGGTATTGACGAACGAGCAGCACGCGCTCGTCTTTCACACACAAGACGCCGACCCCGCCAGGATGGCGGATGATTTCCCGTCGATAAGGTTTTCCATGGATTTCGACCTCTTTTTCAACCAGGTCGAAAATCATGCCTTTATACAAGTTTTTTTCCTTCATAAAATCATTCCTTTGCGTGCATTATATCACACTCGCTATTTGGAGAAAGAAAAAAATTGACGTTCATGAAAAAAATCCGGCGCGCCGGCCGGATCGTTACTGGATTTCATTTAAAAACGCGTTGGTAATCGCCTGGCCGATTTTTTCCTGGTAATCCGGATCCGTCAGGCGGGTGTAGTCTTCCGGATTGGATAAATAGCCAAGCTCAATCAAAATCGTCGGAATGTTTCGGTTGGAAAGAATCGAAAAATTGGAATAGTGATCTGTGTCGATTCCTTCGTAATTTGAAAAGTTGATCGCCACGAGCTCCTGGCCGATTTCATTGGCCAAAGCCACGTTTTGCTCATCCGGTCTTGTGAAGATGGTGAATCCCTTCATCAGAGGATCCGTCGTGTTTCCGGATTGGAAGCTGAGCAGGAAATCGACGTCCTGCGCCTGCATGTCGCTTAGACGCTGCGCGTTCACGAGATCCTCGCCGCTGGCGTCCACGTTGTCATCTTGTCGCGTGTACACGACTTCATATCCCGCGGCCTGAAGCTTCCGGCCGACTCGAAGCGCCAGTTCGAGATTGATTTCCTTTTCCGGAATTTCATTGTTTCCGACATAGCCCAGATCGGCGCCGCCATGGCTGGCGTCGATGCCGATGCGAATCTTCGATTGGGAAGACGATTGCGTAATATCCTCGTTCGTCACCGGGGCGCTTTCCCCGATCTGGGGAACCCGGATGTCTTTTTCGTTGGAAGAATTGGCGATATTAGGCTGGAGGACCAGCGCGATAAACAAACCCACACACAAAAACAACAGTGCACGTTTCACAGTATATCCTCCTTATCTTGTCCATATTAACACGAACCATTCCATTTGGCTATGGAGTGGACGAACAAACTTTGTATGCGGGCGACAAATTTGGTATAATCCATGAAGGTGATATAATGGAATTTCAAATCTCGATCGACCAGTTCGAAGGACCACTCGATCTCATGCTTCATTTGATCAAAACGAATAAGCTTGATTTGATGGATCTGGACATGAACACGCTGGCGACGCAATACATCGCGTATATCGCGCAAATGAAACAGCTCCAGCTTGAAATCGCGAGCGAGTATTTAAGCGAGCTGGCCAGTTTGATCGAATACAAAAGCCGAAAGCTTTTGCCGCGCAGCGAAGTGGCGATCGAAGAAGAATACGAGGAAGACCAGCGGGAAAAACTCGTTTCCCGCTTGATCGAATACCAGAAATACAAAGACGTCAGCGGACAGCTCAAAGCCCGCTACGAAGACCGCCAGCGCCATTTCGCCAGACCGGCCTCGTCGCTGATCGACGCCTGGGCCAAGCCGAAGGAAGACGGCGTCTTGCGCAATCAAAGCGTATACGAGCTGTCCAAGGCGTTTGAGCGCGTCTTGCACCGGCTCGCCTTGCTGGAGCCCTACGAAACCAAAGTCAGCATCAAGGAAATTTCCGTCGAGGAGCGCGTCGAGCAAATCGAAGCGCAGATGCGCCGCTTTGATTCAAGTCGCGTGTTCTCGTTTCAGGAGCTTTGCCAGGACTGCGTCAGCCTTCATATGGTTATCGTAACTTTTTTAGGGATCCTGGACATGATCCACGATCGAAAGTTGACGTTTCATCTGGGCGAGGATGATACGATTTATGTGCAGAAAGGAGCCATCGCATGAACAGCCGCAAAGCCATTGTGGAAGGTTTGATCTTCATGGCCGGAGAAGAAGGCTTGTCTTTGCTTCAGCTCCAGTCGCTGCTCCAGGAAGTAAGCCGGACAGAACTGCTGGCGCTGCTGGAAACCATCAAAGAGGAATACAGCCACGACGCCAAAGGAATCGAGCTCGTGGAGTACGCCTCCCGATATAAATTTGTCACAAAAGAATTTGTGTACCCCTACGGGGAAAAGCTGTTTGAGCAATTCAAAAAAGCGACGTTGTCGCAAGCGGCGATGGAAACATTGGCGATTATCGCGTATCGCCAGCCGATCACCCGCGTCGAGATCGAGGAGATCCGCGGAGTAAGCTGCGAGGTGATGCTCAAAAAATTGCAGCTGCGCGGCTTGATCGAGGCCAAAGACCGGCTCGATGTGGTCGGCAAACCGCTGCTCTATCAAGTGACCGGGGAATTTTTGGACGCGTTCGAACTCGAAACGCTCGCCGAACTCCCCGAACTCGAAACCAAGGAAGTGCAGGAGGAATTGTTTGTTCAAAACAAGGAGGAACAATAAATGGAACGTCTTCAAAAAGTAATCGCGCAAGCGGGGATTTGCTCGCGCCGAAAAGCCGAGGAGCTCATTCAAGCGGGAAAGGTGAAAGTCAATGGCGTCATCGTCAAAACGCTTGGCGTCAAAGTGAGCGGCGGCGACGAGGTGGTCGTCAATGGCCGTCCGCTGACAAAAGAGGAAAAGGTGTATTACGTCATCAACAAACCGAAAGGGACGATTTGTTCCGTTCGGGATGAAAAAGACCGGCAAACCGTGCTTGACTATTTGCCAAAAGGCATCCGGATTTATCCGGTTGGACGGCTGGACTACGACACGAGCGGCGTGCTGCTTGTCACGAACGACGGAAAATTCACGAACCGCATGATCCATCCCAAATACCATTTGCCAAAAACATACATTGTCAACTTGCAAGGGATGCTCAGCGGCGAGGATATTTTCCGCCTGAAATCCGGATTAAAGACAAAAACGGAAAAATACGCGCCAGCCAAAGTGTCCATTAAACAAAAGGATTACACGCGCGACCGGATGATCGTGGAACTGACGATCCACGAAGGAAAAAACCATCAAGTCAAAAATATGATGGAAGCCCTCGGCCACCAGGTCCGGCGGCTTCACCGGTCCAGATTCGGAACGATCAGCGACGAAGGACTGCGTCCGGGAGAATACCGGCGGCTCAAACCGTATGAAATCAAACAGTTGACGGCGATGAGCGATAACGAGGGAGACGACAAAAAATGAAGCAAGTCTTTACCGATGCGAAATGCGCGCTAAACAACGAATTTTGCCTCGATGAAAAACAAGCTCATCATATTTTCGACGTTTTGCGAACGAGGGAAAACGAAACGATCCGCGTCATTTGCGATGACGAGGTGTTCCTGGCCCATCCGGCGAAAAAACCGTATTTGTACGTTTTCGGAAAGGAAGAAACGGAACCAAGGCTTGTCGACGTGACTTTGTGCGCGGCGCTCATCAAATCCGACCGTTTTGAATGGATGCTGCAAAAAGCGTGCGAGCTGGGCGTCAGCCGAATCGTCCCGTTCGTTTCCCGTTATTCCATCATCCAGCTCGACGATAAAAAGGCGCTGAAAAAAATGGAACGCTGGAACTCGATTTTGATGGCCGCCTGCCGCCAGTGCAATCGAAGCGACAAAGTGGAGCTGCTTCCGGTGACGACGATCGACAACCTGGCGGAATACAAAAGCCGATGCAATTTGGTCGCCTATGAAAAAGAAGACGAGCCAAGCCGCCATCTGGCCAATTTCCTGCAAAAAAATCCAAGCTCGGTCACGTTTTGCGTCGGACCGGAAGGCGGATTCACGCCGGCGGAAATCGAGCGGCTCAACGAACAAGGGTTCGCGAGCTGTTCGCTAGGCAACGATATTTTGCGGGCGGAAACGGCGGTATGCTATGTGCTCAGCTGCATCGAGTACCAAACGCACTGTCAAAACTGGGAGGTTGAATCATGAGGTTTTCCATCGTGACGCTTGGCTGCAAAGTCAACGCGTATGAATCGCAATTTTACGGCAAGGCGCTCAAGGAAAAGGGATGGACGGAGGACGACGAGAATTTCGACGTCATCGTTGTGAACACGTGCGCGGTGACCAACACCGCCGCCGCCAAATCGAGACAAATGCTTCATCGCGCCAAAAAGAAAAATCCAGACGCCTACGCGGTCGTGATTGGCTGCTACGCGCAAGTGGCCACGCCGGAAGAAAAAGAAAAAATCGGCGCCGATTTGCTGATTGGATCTAAAGATAAAAAGAAAGTGGCCGATTTGATTGAAAGCCACATAAAAACAAGAGAGCGGTTCGAAGACATTCAGCCGGTGGGCGAGCGCTTTGATTTTGAGGCGATGCCCATCGAGCGGTTCGAAACGAAGCACCGGGCCTTTTTGAAGGTGCAGGACGGATGCAACCAGTTTTGCTCCTACTGCATCATTCCCTACGCCCGCGGAAGGGAGCGCTCCCTGGCGCTGGACGAAGTCGTTTCCATCGCCAAACAGCTGGAACAAAAAGGCCATTTGGAAATCGTGCTGACCGGGATCCACACCGGCCGCTACGACGATGGCGAACACGATCTCGTCGACTTGCTGGAAGCGCTTCTCGCCAATACAAGCGAAAAGGTCACATACCGGCTTTCCAGCATCGAGATCACGGAAATCAGCGACCGGTTTATCGCGCTGATGGCGCGCGAGCCGCGAATTCTCCACCATCTTCATATCCCGGTTCAGTCGGGATGCGACGCGACCTTAAAACGAATGAACCGTCCGTACACGATACAGGAATTTCAAGATCGAGTCGAAGCGATCCGCCATTCGATTCCGGATGTTTCCATTTCCACGGATGTCATCGCCGGATTCAAACAGGAGAGCGACGAGGAGTTCGAACAGACAATGGAAAATTTAACGGCGATCGGCTTTTCGTTTCTGCACGTTTTTCCGTACTCCATTCGAAAGGGGACGGCAGCGGAAAAAATGCCCGGAACCGTCCATGGAGCCGTGGTCAAGGAACGCGTCGAGCGGCTTTTGGAGCAATCCAGACAGCTGCGTGCCAAGGATATGGCCCGTTTCAAGGAAGGGGATGTGCTCATTGAGCAGCAAGAGGGGGACGAATGGACAGGCTACACGAACCAGTACCATCCGGTTCGAATCGAAAGCGAGATCCCTCTGTCTGGACGTCTGCATGTGACGTTCGATTCGATTGAAGACGACCATTATCAAGTCAAAGTAAAAAAGGAAGATGAAAATGCGATTAAGTAAGCTATTTAAAAACGCGCCGACGGTCAATGTGAGCGGGCTGTGTTTCGATTCTCGAAAAGTCAAGAAAGACAATGTGTATTTCTGTTTGCCTGGCCTGACTTTTGACGGTCACGATTTTATTGACTCCGCCATTGAAAACGGGGCGATTTGCGTCGTGCACTCCAAAGAAATCCAGCACAAAAAAGACGGTGTCATTTATATCCGCGTTCACGATGTCAACGAGGCGATGAACCAGTGCGCCCGGATTTTTTACGGCAAGCCTTCGGATAAGATGACGATGTACGGCATTACCGGCACGAACGGAAAAAGTACGATTGCCAACATCATTCGTTCGATTTTGGATCCGATCGAGCCATGCGGCTACATCGGAACGATCGCGATCGAATATGGCGACGTGAAGCTGATGCCGGATTTGACGACGCCCGACGCGCTGTTTTTGCAGTCGAAGCTCTCGGACATGGTCAACGCCGGAATGAAGGCGTGCGCGCTGGAAGTCAGCTCCCACGGTCTTTCCCAGGGGCGTGTCAACGGCATCAATTTCAACGTGGCGATCTTCACCAACTTCACGTACGACCACCTCGATTTTCACGGGACGCTGGAAAACTACTTTGACGCCAAAAGCATTTTGTTCAAAGACCGCGTCCGAAGCGACGGCGTGTGCATCCTGAACAAGGACGATCCAAAATACGCCGAGCTGGCCGCTCTTTGCGCCGCCCGCGTCGTGACATACGGCATTGAAAACGAGGCGGACTACCGCGCAATCCATATCCAGATGAACAACGAGGCTTCCCATTTCGATTTGGTTTACCAGGGCAAGTCGTATCCGGTAATGACCAATTTGGTGGCGACGTACAACATTTACAATTTGCTGGCGGCCATCGCGGCGCTGCATGAAACCGGAATCGAGCTGGAAAAAATCATCGCGGCGTGCTGCCAGATCCCGCAAGTGCAAGGACGTCTGGAGCAAATCAAGGAAGGGCAGGATTTCAACGTGATCGTCGATTTCGCCCACACGCCGGACGGCTTGCAAAAAGTGATGGAATTCGGACGTTCCATCACGAAGGAAGACGGCAATTTGATCGCCGTGTTTGGGTCGGCCGGCAAGCGCGATGTCGCCAAGCGAAAGGTGTTTGGCGAGCTGGCGGACAAGTATTGCGATTTTATCATTTTGACAGAAGACGATCCCCGGGACGAGGATCCAAAAGAAATCGCCGCGCAAATCAAGGAAGGTATTCAGGAAACGACGAACATCTTTATCGAAGACCGGTACGAAGCCATCCGGCAGGCGGTGGAAAGCGCGAAAACCGGCGATACGATTTTGCTGCTGGGAAAAGGCGACGAAGTGTTCATTTACCGGGAAAACGGACGCGCGCCATGGGTGGGTGACCATATGGCGGTGCGAGAGTGCATCCACAAATACCGGGGACAGTAAAAATGGAAGTCATCCGACAGGCGAAACCGGCCGACTCCGACGCCATCCGCGCTCTTTATGGCGCCATTCACGAAGCGATGAAAACGACAGGCGAGGCGATTTGGGACGACGTGTATCCGATGTGTATGGTGGACGAGGACATCGCCCACCAGCGCGTCTTCGTGCTTGAAGCCGGGGAGGAGATCGTTGGCGTGTATGTTTTGACGGCTAGCGAAAAGACGGATCTTGCCTGGGAACACGCTGGCGAGCAGAGTGGCACGCTGGCGCGTATGGGTGTGCATCCGTCGCGCTGGAATCGAGGCGATGGCCAGCGTTTGCTTCAGAGCGCGAAAGCGCAAGCCGCCAAACAAGGGTATGTCGCGTTGCGGCTTCTTGTCGTCGACTGGAATAGACGCGCCATGCACGCCTATGAACGGTGCGGCTTTCATCTGGTGGCGGGCGTACACTCTCTTGATACGGGGGAGCGGATCTTAAGAGAAACCGGCTACGAATGCCTCTTGAAAAAATAAATCAATTTCCTTGAAACAGGACTTGCTTTCTTGGAAAATCTTGATATAATCTTAATGTACAACTCGGGAAGGGAGGTTTTGTTCATGCCAAAAGTTGTTCTTAAAGAAAACGAACAATTAGATGACGCTTTAAGAAGATTTAAACGTCAAGTATCTCGCAACGGCACCCTTGCTGAGGCCCGCAAAAGAGAATTTTACGTTAAACCTGGCGTGCGCAGAAAATTAAAATCTGAAGCTGCACGCAAAGCTCGTAGAGGTAAATAATCTGCAGTTCTGCAGATTTTTTTTCTGTTGCACAAATGGAGGTATTTCTTGTCTTATCAAACATTGGACTATTCCGGGTATTCTTTTGACGACATGCAGACGCTGATCGGCTCTCATGATTGCCATATCCGCGCTATCGAGAAGGCTTTCGATACGGAAGTCGTCGTCCGCGCGCAGAAAATCAAAGTGGAAGAGGCGCTCGCGCCCGCAATCGAACTCGTGATCGAAAAGTGCCTGGAACGCATTCAGGATCGCGGCCGGTTATCGGAAAGCGACGTGCTGTATTTATGCGATTTGGCGAAAAAGGGAGAATTGAAGACATTCTCGATCAAGCGCGACGCACCGGTTGTCAAAACGAAGAGCGGGAAATTGATTTATCCGAAAACGATCGGCCAGACGATCCTTTGCAGCGCATTGGAAAACAACAACATCGTCTTTTCGACCGGTGTGGCGGGAACAGGAAAGACGTATCTTGCGGTAGCCTATGCCGTTTCGGAACTGAAAAAAGAAAAAGTGGAGAAGATCATATTGACCAGACCCGCCGTCGAGGCCGGGGAGTCGCTTGGCTTTTTGCCCGGCGACATGAAGGAAAAAGTCGATCCGTATCTTCGGCCGCTGTATGACGCCCTCAACGAAATGCTTGGCGCGGAAATCGTCGAAAAGTATTTGGAAAAGGAAATCATCGAAATCGCGCCGCTCGCGTTTATGCGCGGACGGACGCTTAACGATGCGATCGTGATCCTGGATGAGGCGCAAAACACGACGAAAGCGCAAATGAAAATGTTTTTGACGCGAATGGGGCGCAACGCGAAAATGATCGTGACCGGCGATATCACCCAAATCGACCTGATTCGAAAAAAGGACTCCGGCCTGACGCAGGCGTGCGAGATTTTGGAAGGAATCGAAGGAATCGAGATCGTCCACCTGCATGACAGCGACGTCGTCCGCAATCCACTCGTTCAAAAGATCATTGAGCGCTATGCGAAAGTTGAATAAAGTCGATTCAACTGGTATACTGAAAAAAATTAGTGAAAGGTGAGATAGTATGGGAAGACACTTTGAGGTCCGTGCTGCCGCGATGCAGAAAACGGCCAATCAAAAAGCAAAAGTATATTCTAGATATTCGAAAGAGATCCTGGTCGCCGCCAAAAACGGGGATCCGAATCCGGACATGAACCAGACTTTGAAAAAAGCCATTGAGCGCGCCAAGGCCAACAACGTGCCGGCGGACGTTATCAAGCGGGCGATTGACAAGGCGAAATCGAGCGCGGATGAAAACTTCTCCTCCGCCCGGTACGAAGGATTTGGTTCCGGTGGCGGAAGCACGATCATTATCGACTGTCTGACCGACAACGCCAATCGGACGATCGCGAACCTGCGCGCCTGCTTCAACAAGAGCCACGCCAAACTCGGTGTGGGCGGCTCGGTTTCCTTTGGCTACGAGCATCTTGGCGTCATCGTCATCGAATACGCCGACGAGGAGGCGATGATGGACGCCATGATCGAACACGACATCGACTTGAACGATGTCGAAATCGAAGACGGATACATGACGATCACCGTGGATCCTAACCAGCTCGACGACGCGAAAACCGTCGTGGAAGAGCTGATTCCGGATGTGAAATTCCTCGTACTTGAAGATAAAATGGTTCCAAACGAAACCGTGGAACTCGAAGGGGAAGACAAAGACTTGTTCAAACGTCTTGTCACTCTTCTCGACGACGTGGACGACGTGCAAAACGTTTACCACAACGTCAGCAACTTAGATGACTAAAAATACGATCCAATGAAAAAGAGACGGATCCAGGCGTGTTCACAGAGAGAAATGGGACGCTGAGACATTTCAACACAAATGGAAACGGGACACTTTGGAGGAATCAGGAGGAAATGCCTGATCGTTCGTCGCGTTAAGACTAGAGCGCTTACAAAACGTAAGAAATAAGGTGGCACCGCGCAACCGCGTCCTTATATCGTTTTCGGGCGCTTTTTTTTATAGGAGGAAAATAAAAAATGAGCTACCAGATCCCTCGAGGCACGCAGGATATCCTGCCCGCCTCCTCATCCAAATGGCAGGCGCTGGAGCAGACGCTTCGTCATTTCTGCTATTTGTATGGATTCAACGAAATTCGCACCCCGTTTTTTGAACACACGAACGTGTTCAAGCGGGACAACGACTCCAGCGACATGGTCAACAAGGAAATGTACACGTTCCAGCTCGCCAACTCGAGCACGTCGCTGACGCTGCGCCCGGAAGGAACGGCGGGCGTTGTGCGCAGCTTTGTCGAAAACAAAATGTACGCCGATCCCGATTTGCCAATCAAAATGTACTATATGGGGCCGATGGCACGGCACGAGCGGCCGCAAAAAGGACGGCTGCGGCTCTTCAACCAGTTTGGCGTCGAGTCGCTTGGTGTTAAAGATCCATACGCGGATGTCGAAGTCATCGTCCTGGCGTATTCGATTTTGAAAGCGCTCGGTCTTAACGACATCAAAGTGCTGCTGAACACCTTGGGCGACGACGAGAGCCGGGCCGCGTACCGCAACGCGCTGCGGGAATACTTTGCGCCGTATGTCGGTGATCTTTGCGCGGACTGCAAACGTCGCTACGAACAAAATCCACTCCGGCTTCTGGACTGCAAAATCGACCACGACAAGGAATGCATGAAAGACGCGCCGCGCATGGCCGACTATCTCAACGAGGAAAGCCGGCGTTATTTTGACACGGTTTGCCAGGCGCTGGAACAGCTGGACATTCCATACGAGATCGACAGCAAGCTCGTCCGCGGCCTGGACTACTATACGCATACCGTGTTTGAAATCGTGTCGCTGAACAAGGAAATGGGCGCGCAGTCCACCGTGCTTGCCGGCGGTCGCTACGATGGCTTGATCCCGTATTTTGGCGGACCGGAAGGCATGAGCGGCATCGGCTGGGCGCTTGGAATGGAACGGCTGCTGATCGCTTTGGAAGCCGAAGGCATCAATTTGGAAGAAGACAACGGTCTGGACGCCTATGTCATGGTTCTGGACAAAGAAGCGCGCGGGTACGCGTTTGAAGTGCTGACGGAGCTGCGCGCGTATGGCTATCGCAGCGAAATGGACTTGATCGGGCGCTCGTTCAAAGGCCAGTTCAAAACGGTCGACCGCAAGCACGCCAAAACCGCCTTTTTGATTGGCAGTAAGGAAATGGAAGAACAAAGCGTGACAATCAAACTGCTTGAAAAACGGGAACAAGTTAACATTCCGGTGGCGGACATGGTCGCTTTCCTGGACCGGCAGCTGGTGGAAGAGGAAGAAGAACACCATCATCACCATCACGAACACGAGGAGGAATAAACGATGTACAGAACGAAATACAATGGAACATTGCGGGAAGCCAACGTCGGCGAGCGGGTGCAGCTTGTCGGCTGGGTTTCCAAAAAAAGAAATTTCGGGCAGCTTTGCTTTATCGACCTACGGGACACGACGGGCATTTGCCAGCTTGTGTTTGACGAGCAAATCGCGCCGGAAGTCAAAGACGTGCGCAACGAGTACGTCATTCAAGTCGAAGGCGTCGTGGAAAAGCGAAAAGATCCCAATCCCGCCATGCCAACCGGGGCGATCGAAGTTCTCGTTGACAAGGTGAACATCATCAACACCGCCAAGACGACACCGCTCATCATCGCGGATGAAACCGACGCGCTCGAAGACACGCGGATGGAATACCGCTACCTGGATCTTCGCCGTCCGATCATGCAGCAGCGGCTGAAAACCCGCCACGCGGTCAGCCGCTCCTTGCGCGACTATTTAGACAACCACGGTTTTTTGGAAGTGGAAACGCCAATGCTTGGCAAATCGACGCCGGAAGGCGCGCGCGATTACTTGGTGCCTAGCCGCGTCCATCCCGGATCGTTTTACGCTTTGCCGCAGTCGCCACAGCTGTACAAGCAGCTGCTCATGATCGCGGGACTCGACAAGTACTATCAGTTCGCGCGCTGCTTCCGCGACGAGGATTTGCGGGCGGACCGCCAGACGGACTTTACCCAGGTCGATATTGAAACGTCGTTTTTAAGTGAGCAGGAAATCATGGATTTCACCGAGGAAATGCTGTGCAAGACGATGCGGGAAGTCAAAGGCATCGAAGTCGAACGTCCGTTTTTGAAGCTGACCTGGGACGAGGCCATGAACAAATACGGATCCGACAAGCCGGACAACCGGTTTGGCATGGTGTTTGAAGACTTGACCGAGCAATGCAAAGGAATCGAGTTTCCAGTCTTCCAGTCGGCGGAAACGATCAAAGGCTTTTTGGCGGACGACTTCCACGCTTCCAACAAGGAAGTGAAAAAGCTAACCGACCTTGTGAAGAAAAACGGCGGCAAGGGACTGGTCGTTTTCAAAATGCAGGATGGCGTCCTGTCGGGACCGGCCCGCAAGTTTTTTAGCGACGACGACGAAAAGGCGCTCATTGCAACTATGGGCGCAAAAGACGGCGACACGATCTTTATCGTGGCGGACACGTGGCGAAAGGCCTGCACGGCGCTTGGCGCGCTGCGAAGCGAAATCGCCCGGCAAAAAGGGTTGAAGAAAAACGACGAGTTCTCGTTTCTTTGGGTCGTGGATTTCCCGATGTTCGAATGGAGCGAGGAGGAAGGCCGCTACGTGAGCGAGCACCATCCGTTCACGATGCCGAAAACAGAAGACTTGCCGCTGCTTGACACGGATCCTTCCAAAGTGAAGACCAACGCCTACGACATCATCCTGAATGGATACGAGCTGGGCGGAGGCAGTATGCGGATTTACGACAACGACTTGCAAAAGAAGATTTTCAAGATTCTTGGCTTGAGCGACGAGGACATTCAAAACAAGTTCGGTTTCTTCGTGGACGCCTTCCAGTACGGAACGCCGCCGCATGGAGGTCTGGCGCTCGGGTTTGACCGGGTTGCCATGATTTTGGCGGAAACGGATTCGATTCGCGACGTGATCGCCTTCCCGAAAAACGCGGCCGCGAAATGCCCGATGTCCAAAGCGCCGACGCCGGTGGATCCAAAGCAGCTGGACGAGCTCCACATCGCCGTGACGGAAAAAGAATAATGGCAAACGAAGTGCGGGTTTTCGGGACATTTGGCCCGACGCTTCACACGTGCGGGCAAATCGAGACGATGATCCGTCTTGGAATGACGGGCATCCGGCTCAATCTTTCCCATTCCTCCCTGGAACAAAGCCGCGAATGGATCGAGGCGCTGCGGCTCGCGGAGCAAAAAACCGGAAAAAAAGTCGAGCTCTTGATTGACATGAAAGGGCCGGAGCTTCGGGTCGGCCGCATCGAAAACGGGATCCATTTGCTGTGCGGGGACATCGTGCGCTTTGGCGAGCGCGTTCCGGTGCCGCCTGTCGTGGTGTCCGCCGCTGAAAAAGGCGACCGCGTGCTGCTGGATGACGGCAAGATTTTAGCCGAGGTCAAACGGGTCGGGGAAGGCTTTTTCGATGGCGAGATCATTTTGGGCGGCAAGCTGACATCGAACAAAAGCGTCGCGATCGAGCACAAGGAGCTCCGCCAGCCGCCGCTTTGCGCCGAGGATCTCGAAAACATCCGGCAAATCAAGGCGTTTGGCGTCGACAGCGTCATGCAGCCGTTTGTGCGGGACGCCAGCGATTTGGTCAAGGTCAGGGAAACGCTGGACCGATTCGGGGCGAATGTGAAAGTGTATGCCAAAATCGAAAGCGAAAGCGGATGGGAAAATCTGGAATCTCTTTTTCCGGTTTGCGATGAAATCGTCATCGCCCGGGGCGATTTGGCCAACGCGGTCGGCCTGGACTGGATTCCAATCGTCCAGCATGACATCGAGCGCCGCTGCAAGACGGCCGGCAAACCGTATATGGTCGTGACGCAAATGCTTGACTCGATGATCGAGCGGCCGGTTCCGACGCGTGCGGAAGTCAACGATGTCTTTCACGCGGTGTACGATGGCGCCTCCTCGATCATGTTGACGGGAGAAGTCGCCAATAGTAAAAACGCGCAGCGGGCGATGAAAATTTTTACCGATATCGTAAAAAATACGGTACAATATACGAGGAAGGAGAAATGAGAACATGAAAACAGCGTTAGTCATTATGGCTGCCGGTCTGGGTTCGCGCTATGGCGGCGGGATCAAGCAGCTGGAAGGCGTGGGACCAAACGGCGAAATCATCATGGATTATTCGATCCACGACGCGATCGAAGCCGGTTTCAATAAAATCATCTTTATTATTCGAAAGGACATCGAACCGGACTTTATGGAGGTCATTGGCGACCGAATCGAAAAAATGTGTGCGCAGCACGGGGTGGAAGTCCAATACGCGTACCAGTCCCTGACGGATCTGCCGGATGGAATCCAGCCGGTTGGGGAGCGGAAAAAGCCATGGGGAACCGGACAGGCGGTTTTGGCGTGCCGCGAATTGATTCAGGAGCCGTTTGTCGTCATCAACGCGGACGACTACTATGGCAAGGAGGCGTTCGTCGCGATCCAAAATTTCCTGCAGCACTACGATCCGAAGCATCCGGATCATTACTGCATGGCGGGATTTTTGTTAAAAAACACGTTGTCGGATTTTGGCGGCGTGACCCGTGGCATTTGCAAGGTGAACGACAACATGGAACTGGTTGACGTCCAGGAAACGAAAAACATCGTCAAAACGAAGGACGGCGCCGAGGCGGATGGCAAGCCGCTGGATCTCGATTCGTTCGTTTCGATGAACATGTGGGGCTTGACACCGGAATTTGTCGACCGGCTTTCCAAAGGATTTGTCGACTTTTTCGAGCAAAACAAAGGCAACGAGAACAGCGCGGAGTTTTTGCTGCCGATCTTTATCGGGCAGGAATTGCCTAAAGGGGAGTTTGACGTGAAAGTGCTGCAAACCAACGATAAATGGTTTGGCGTGACGTTCAAGGAGGACAAGCCGCAGGTCGTCGCCTCGTTTGAAAAACTCATCGAGGATGGCGTGTATCGAAACGACTTGTTTTCGGATTTAAACAAGGAGCAGGAAGAGAGCTGAGCGCTCTCTTTTTTTGAATGGAGAAAAGAAAAAGATATAGCGCAAGCTATACCTTGAATTTACTCGGGCATCATCAACAAGGCGCAAAACCCGTCCTCGGGCTGGTAGCACTGGATAGCGCGCGGAACCGAGAGAAATTGAAATACGCGCTGTCCTCCGTTTAAGGCGACATCCGCGATTAAAACCAGGGTCTTTTTCTCGATATTGAACAAATAGAGCGATTGATTCAACACGTTTTCCTCCTGTTTGTCAAACAAACGCAAACAGGCGTCGTTGGCATAGTGAACGATATAATCGAGTTCGTGGCCGTCGTGGTCGTATTCGATTCCGACCAGCGCGAACGGCAAAGGGCAATCGTCGAAAATCGCGCATTGCGCGTCGATTTCGAGCTCCTGGCTTTTTTTCGAGGTGTTGAATTTCTTTTCGTGCTCGTATTTTAAAAGGCGGGGCATCCGCGCCCTCCCTTTAAATATGCTCCCGTCGCGCATCGTGTACAAATCGTCCTTGATGTTGACGATTCGGCAGGTGGCGGCGACGATTCCTTTGTTGATGGAGAGAAATTCGTCGACCGGCAGCTCGTCCACGATCGCCTTGAGCGGCGTGTACGTCTCCACAATCCGCCCGTCGATGAGGTAAATACAAGTCTTTCCCTCTTCCCGTTTGATGTATTTGATTTCGGTTGGTTCAATATGATTTTTCAGGAAGAAGCGTTGAATCTTTTTTTCCATAAATACATTCTTTCTTTCTTTTGAATTCATTATAAACCTTTATCGAAAAAAAATCGAAAAAAATATTGAAAAGAACAATACATTCAAAAACGATTCTGCCACTTGCATTGTCCGACGACATTGGGTATTATAGGAGTTGCCCAAGGATATTTAATTTTTCCTACAAGTTGAGATAAGGGAGAACGGATGTTGGTCATTTGTGTTGAAGACCCGCTACGCGTGGGGATCCTAATTTTGATCACAGTTCACCCACCTGTATATACAGGGAAAAGTCTCTGTTCTTGGGTATCATATGATAAAAAGCGGCACTGCCGCTTTTTTTATCGCTTTTTTTGCGCCAAATAGCGCGTCGCTTTTTTCGCCTGGGAAAACTGATCCATCCGCCTGATGGTGTACAAGATGTTGTCTTTCACAAAGTGGGTTCCCGTTTGATGAAAAGAGAAAGCCACGCCATTCGCCTTGGCGTCCTGATAAATTCGCTCGATCCACTCAAACCGGCAAGGCCGGGCGTACCGGCCGTTCTCGCCGGAAACGGAAACGAGTTCAATCCGCATTTGGGAAAACCAGACCCGAAAATCAATCGGCTCCAGCAGCGGCGCCGCGAAAACCGCCTTGTGTTTGCACGGAATCTTCGAAAACAGGTGCAGCCGCTCATCGGCCCGACGCTGGTTTTCACAACTGACGGCGATCATGACATGCTTCCAGCCTTCGCCCCAGTCCGCCGGCAGACATTGCCCGATTCGCTCCACCCGCTTTGTGGCAATCAAAAAACGCAAATCTTCGCGAAAGCGAATAATCGACCACGCCTCATCGCGCCAAAGATCCGCCTCCTCCAAAAAGAAGTCCGATGTAAAACAAACCGCGACCTCGGTTCCGGACGGAATTTTCCAAAATCCGTTCCGGTCTTTGCGAAGCGGCAAGTCGAACGCGGAGCTGGATTTGCATACAAGCTCCGGATCGCGCCCATGCCGCAAATCGGAGGTGTGCATGAAACAGTATTTGCAGCCTTCCGAAAGCTTATGGCAGCCATGCCACGGGTTCCATCCCGCCTTGTTCATTGAAATACCTCCTCAAAATCCAAAGGGAAGCAGCGTCGCAAATCTTCCGCCTCCAGCTCCACCACACCCGGATCGGGCACTTCCTCTTTTTGGGCGATGGACTCGATGAGCGCAAGCAGCGCCTGGCCATCGACCATTTGCACATGGGTACAGCGGGCAAACGAAGCTGCCTCTTTTGTAAACGAGCTCGTCGTCACAATGAGCAGGTGAGGCGCCTGGAAAAGCTCGTTGGCGCCAACGAGCTTTTGGACGACGGGCCGGGAAATCTTGGACGAAGGCTGGTACAGCTTACATTCCACCAGACCGAACAGCGCGCCATCTCGCTCAAGCCGCAAGTCAAACCCGCCATCGTTGGATGACGGCGTCTGCGTAACGGTATAGCCAAGCTTTTCAAAGAGCGTCGCGCAATACGTTTCAAAACGGATGGGATCGCGTTCAAAGCGTCGAATGAGCTTTTGAAGCGTGATGTCGGCAAACGACTCGCTCCATTCCTCGCGCCGTCGTCGCGCTTTTTCGCGCTCCTCCTTGCACAAGTCAATCTCCCATCCCTGGGCGCGAAGCTGTTTTGCAAGCCGAAGCAAAAGGGCAGGCTGTTCGCATATGATCCGAAACGATCCGATCCAGAGCACGCTTTCGGGATAGATCATTTCGTTTTCTTTTTTGCGGCGGTCCTTCGTGCCATCCGCCTTGGCGTGTTTCCAATACGGAAAGCGTAGCACGAAGCGGCCCGGGGAAACGACACGGCCTGATTCCTGCGCCCGGCATTCGTCCGGCAATTCGACGCCGTAGATCGTTTCAAATCGTTTTTTTCTCTTGGTGTTTTGCCAATTCTCGATCCATCCAGCCATAAAATCTGTCCTTTCTTTTAAAAACTACATAAATTTTATCATATTTTTGGAAAGAAGAACACATTCCAAGCCGGGAAACCGCTTGCCGGACCCGATTTCTTTCGTTACAATGAAAAAAACGGAGGACTTTTATGATACGGACAATCATCCATGACGAAGCGATTCTTTCCCGGCCATCCAAACCCGCCATCAAGGCCGATCGAGGTATCGGCCAGGATTTGCTGGATACGTTAAAGGCGCATTCGCACCATTGCGTCGGCATGGCGGCTAACATGATTGGCGAGCTGAAAAACATCATCGCCATTCAGGACGGGGACGACTATGTGCTCATGTACAACCCGGTCATCACCAAAAAAAGCATCCCATACCAGACGGAGGAGGGATGCCTGTCGGTGCGCGGCGTGCACGCCTGCACCCGCTACGAGCTAATCGAAGTCGAATACAAAGACAGCCGATTCAAACGGCGGACGCAACGCTTTGCCGGCTTCACGGCGCAAATCATCCAGCACGAAATCGACCATCTGCACGGCGTCCTGATTTAAAGACGCAGCCACGACGAATACGTCCGGTCGATGAAAAACGCGCCCAGCGGAGCGGTGACCAAAATGGCGGTGACCGCGATCGTCAAAATGGTTTCCCCGCAAGCCAGACCCATGGAAAGCGGCACGGCGCCAATGGCCGCCTGCACGGTCGCCTTGGGCATGTAGGCGATCATACAAAACGCTTTTTCCTTGCGATGGAGTCCCGTGCCCAGCAGGCAGCACCAGACGCCTGCCATGCGCACAAGCAAAACGCCTAAAATCAAAACGAGAGCCGGCAGAAAACTACGCGTGGCGAACGCCACGTTGACCGAGGCGCCGACAAGCACAAACAGCACGATTTGCGCCATCGTCCAAATCGAGGAAAACGAAGTCGAAAGCGATTTCGCTTTTTTTTGATTTTGGCGTGCGACGACCATGCCCGCCGCCATCGTCGCCACCAAGCCGCTAAACGCGACCGGCCCGTTGAGCGTGTCCTCAAGCGTTACAAGCAAAAAGCACACGCTCAAGTACACGAGCACTTCCTCGACGGGATTGAGCTTCCAGCGCTTGAATCCTTGCAGCAGCAGCCAGCCTGTCGCGATGCCGCCCGCGATGCCCAAACCGATTGACGTGGGAATGCGCCAAAACGTGGACAAGTCGACACCCTGGCCCGACTGCATCGAAAGGACGACACTAAACAGGACGAGCACGACGATGTCGTCGGCGCTGGCTCCCGCCAAAATCATTTGCGGAATGCTTTGTTTTACGCCGCGGCCCGATTCCATGACTTTGAGCATGTGCGGCACGATGACCGCCGGCGACACCGCCGCTAAAACGCAGCCCGCCAGCGCGGCGTCCAGCCGCGAGAGCGGAAAGACGAGCGGCGCGAGCAGCGTCGTCGCGGCGATTTCGAAGACAGCCGGAACGAAACACATCAAGATCGCCGGCCGTCCGGCTCGTTTTAAATCGGCCAGATCGAGGTTCAGCCCGGCCCGGATCAAAATCACGATGAGCGCGATCTTGCGTAGCTGCGCCGAAATATCCAGCACGCTTTTGTCCAGCGCGTTCAACCCGTACGGTCCGATGAGGATCCCGGCTACAAGCATCCCAAGCAGGGAAGGCAGTTTGAACTTTTCGCACAGCTTGCCAAGCAGCAAGCCGGCGCCAAAAAGAATCGCGAATGAAAACAACATGAAACAATCTCCTTTCACACAAAAAAAGCCGATGGCCCATACTGAAAACAGCGTAGGGATCATCAGCTTTCGCGGTTCGATTTCTCTGGAAGATACCATTTCCGGTTTCATTGTATCATCGGATCATAAAAAGCGGTATTTATTTTTTCTCCTTTTTTGCGTTTTGCCACAAGTGGATCTGCTTTGTGTTGGAGAGCGCCGTGATAAAGTTGTCGTGCGCCATCGGGTAAGCCGCATACAACTTGTCTAGAAACTCCTTCATTTCCTGGCGCTGCGTGAAGCCGTCGTTTGGACAGACGCGCCGGACACTGGGAATGCCGTTTTCCTCGACGACGCCGACGATCTCGCTTTCCTTGAGATACACCAGAGGGCGAATCATGTCCATATCCATGCGCGACATGTACTGTTTTGGCAAAAACGTCGCCACCTTGGATCCGTGGATCATATTCAAAAACAGCGTTTCAACCGCGTCGTCGCCATGGTGGCCCAAAGCGATCTTGTTGCAGCCAAGCGCCTTCGCCTTTTCGAACAGCACGCCTTTTTTCAACGTCGAGCAAAGCGAGCACTGGATTTTACCACGATGCAGATTTTGTTCTTTTTGCAAAATTTCGAAGATTCTCGTTTTCTCGATGTAGAGCGTCAAGCCATGCTGTTTGGCGAACGCTTTCATTTTTTCGTGCTCAAAGTCCTCGAAGCCGACATCGACGTGAATGCCGCACAACTCGAAATTTTTTCCTTTGAATTTTTGATACATGCCTAAGGCGACGAACAAAAGCATGCTGTCTTTTCCGCCGCTCAAGGCCACGGCGATTTTATCCCCGTCGCCAATTAAATCAAAATCGCGATCCGCGTTCCGGATCGCCCGTAAAACCGATTGAATTTTCATAAACTCTCCATTTCGTTTCGATTATAGCACACGCCAAAGTTGCCAAACCATGAAAAACCACATACAATGAAACAGGTGATAAAACATGATGGATGGAATCCTCGTAATCAACAAACCGTACGGCATGACGAGTCACGATGTCATCGCCCGGTTGCGAAAAAAATACAAACAAAAAAAATTCGGCCATACCGGCACGCTCGATCCCAACGCGACCGGCGTGCTTGTCGTCCTTTGCGGGCGCGCGTGCAAGGCGCTGCAGTTTTTGGAAAACCAGGACAAAACGTACATCGCGACGATGGCTCTTGGCAAAAAAACGGACACGGACGACATTTGGGGCGAAGTGGTCGAAACCAGGCCGGTTCAGCCCATTGAAAACTTGCAAGCTGTGCTCGACACGATGGTGGGGGCCCAGAAACAGCAAGTGCCGGATACGTCGGCCAAAAAAATCGCCGGCAAAAAGCTGTACGAGTACCAGCGGGAAGGCAAGGAAGTGCCCCGCGTATTCGCCGATATTGAGATTTACCGCGCGAAGGTGCTGGATGAGCAGGCGATGCGCTTTGAAATCGCGTGTTCAAGCGGGACGTATATCCGCTCGATTTGCCGGGACATCGCGGCCAAGACCGGCAACGTCGGGACGATGACTTCGCTGGTTCGCACGCAGGCGGGTGGATTCGACTTGTCGCAAGCCGAAGATCTGGACGCGCCAAGCCACACGCTGCATTCGCTCGAGTCGGCGTTTGAAACGATGGAGCGCGTCGCCTACGAGCCGGTCGACGACGTGTACAACGGCAAGCCGATCGCCTGCCAGGCGGAGGCCCAGCGCATCGCCATCACAGATGCCGGAAAAATCATCGCGATCTACGAGCGGGACGAAAAAGGCGTGTACCGCTGCAAAAGGGGGTTGTGGTAATGGAAATCGTGGAAATCGAACACACGGCGATTCCCTCGCTTCCCGAGACGGTTTGCTGTGTGGGGTATTTTGACGGCTTGCACAAAGGCCATCAGCTTCTTTTGAACAAGACGCTCGATTTGGCGAAGCAGGAGCATTTGGCCAGCGGCGTCATTTTGTTCGATCCCGATCCGTGGACGATTTTTCATCCCGAGCAGACGCTGGACTACTTGACTCCGCTGCCCAAGCGGCTCAGCATGCTGGCGAAAAAAGGATTCGACTTTGTGTACATTCTTCGCTTTACGAAATCGTTCGCGGCCTTGCATGAGCAGGCGTTTCACGACGTGCTCGTCGCGATGCATGTCCAAACGCTTGTGTGCGGCACCGATTTTCATTACGCCGCCAAAAACAAGGGAAATGTCGACAGTTTGAAAAGTGATCCGCGCCTGCGCGTCGTCGCGCTGGACCCCTTCATGGAAACCCAACAGCAAAAAATCTCGTCGTCGACTATCGAACGTTACGTCAAGGAAGGGAAAATCGAGCTGGCGGACGAGCTGCTTGGCTATATGTATTCGCTGGACGGAATCATCGGAAAAGGGTTCCAGCGCGGCGGAAAGCTGCTGGGCATCCCGACCGCCAATCTGGAATGCGATCCGGACTATGTGCTGCCCGCCACCGGCGTCTATGCCGGTTTTGTGCAAGTCGGGCGGCGTCTGGTGCCGGCGATGATCAACATCGGCTACAATCCGACGTTTGGCAACGAGAAAAAAACGATCGAGGCCCACTTGCTTGATTTCAACGAAAACTTGTATGGACGCCGGGTGCGGTTTTTATTTGCGGTCCGGCTGCGTCCGGAGCAGAAATTCGCGTCGATCGAGGCGCTGAAAGCGCAATTACACAGAGATATCGTGAGCACACGCGACATTCTCGCAAAAAAAAGCGTTAAAGATTGGTGCTTTGACTAGAATTTGTTATAATGAGGAAAGAAAAGGTGATAATTTTATGGCAAAAGAATTTATTCAGCTCACATCGAAAGATGATTTGGGAACGGTAACGTTAAATAAAAGCGTTTTCTCGACGATCGCGGCCAACGTGATCGGGGAAGTCGACCACGTACAGATCTTTGAATCGAACAAACCATTCAAAAACGGGATCACGACGCGGATCGAGGACAACAAATTGTTTTTGAACATCCCGGTCAAGATCGACTACAACGCGAATGTGACCGATGTATGTGCGGCTCTGCAAAACAAGATCTTTGAAAGCATTTCTTACATGACCGACCATAAACCGGAAGCGATCCAGATTGATGTAGTCGGATTCATTTTCTAGGAAATCTTCTCAAGAGATTTCCTTTTTTCGCATAAGGAGGAATCATAATGAGCGAAAATCAACCAAAACAGCTCACACGGCACGACATGCGCGAAATCGCGCTTCGCTGTGTGTATCAGCATCTACTGCTCGGAACCGATATTCGGAAGTGCGTGTTTGACGCGATGCGCGGCAACAACAACATTGACGGATATTTGTACGCGTTGACGATTGGAACGATCGAACACGAACAAGAGTACATTGACATCATTTCCAAATACTTGCGCAAAGACTGGTCGTTCGACCGTTTAAGCGTTTTGGAGCAGGCGATCCTGCTCGTCTCTTTGCAGGAGATCCTTCAAAACGACATTCCCAAGCCGGTCGTCATTAACGAGGCGATCAAGCTGGCGAAAAAATATTGCGACGATGATTCCTACAAACTGATCAACGGCGTCCTCGATCAACTATGAGCGCCCGCGTCGTTCCCGTATCGGCGCTTTTAACGCGCTTAAAAAACGTCATCGCGCAAAGCGTGCCGCTGGATGGCGTTTGGATCCAGGGCGAAATCAGCAACCTCACCAAACACCGCAGCGGCCACTACTACTTTTCCATCAAAGATTCCCGCAGCGAAATGAGCTGCGTCATGTTCGCCTCCTATGTCAACCGCCTGCGCTTTAGCGTGGAAGAAGGCATGCAGGTGCTGGTCAACGGCTCCGTCAGCATTTACGAGCAGCGCGGATCGCTCCAGCTGTACGTCAAGGCGATGCGCCCGGAAGGCATCGGCGAGCTGTATCTTGAATTTGAACAACGAAAACGGCGTCTCGAACAGCAAGGCTATTTCAGCGAGGAAGCCAAAAAGCCGCAGCCGGCCTGGATCGAAAACATCGGGATCGTGACCGCGCGCGACGGAGCCGCGCTTCAGGATGTGCTGGTCACTTTGAAAAAACGCTGGCCGATGATGAACGTCACGCTTTATCCCGCTCTGGTGCAAGGACGCGACGCGCCCGCCTCGCTCATGCAGGCCCTTCGCGGCGCCGACCGGGGCGGCCATGACGCGCTGCTGCTTGTGCGCGGGGGCGGAAGCTTTGAGGATTTGTTTTGTTTTAACGACGAAAACCTCGTCAAGACGATTTACGATCTCGACACGTTTCTTGTCGCCGGCATCGGGCATGAAGTCGACACGACGCTGGCCGAACTGGCCGCTGATGTGCGCGTCGCGACACCGACTTACGCCGCCCAGCGCGTGTCCCGCGACCAATACGACGCCTTGCGCTGGATCGAAGGCGCCAAACAGTTTTTAACGGACCGCACCCGGCAAATGATCGCGCATAGCCGCACCGTGTTGTCGAGCTATGAGAACAATCCGTATTTGCGCGATCCGCTCATGTGGGTCGTTGAAAAACAAATGCGGCTCGATCAGCTGTCCGGCGCGCTGGAAAACGCCTTGACGAAACGATACGAAATGGCATGCATCCGGGAGCGTTCGCTCAAAGACGCGCTTTGGGCCGCCTCGCCGCGGCACGCCATCGAGTCCGGCCGGCAGAAGCTGGATTCGGCGCGAGGCTTGCTGAATCAAAACACCAGGACGCAGCTGCGTCATCAAAAAGAGCGGTTCGCCCGCAGCGTGGCACTCTTGGACGCCTGTTCGCCGCTACAGGTTTTAAGCCGCGGCTACGCGATCGTGCAAGCCGAAGGCAAAGTGGTGCGCGCCGTCGACGAGGTTCGTCTTGGCGAGGAAGTCCGAATCACGGTATCGGACGGCACACTGAAAGCGGCTATCACAAAAAAGGAGAAAACGAATGGCTGAAAAAACGACATTTCGCCAGGCGATGGAGCGGCTGGACGAAATCGTAACCAAACTCAACTCCAACACGCTGGAGCTGGAAGAAGCGATGAAACTGTTCGAGGAAGGACTGAAGCTTTCCAGGCAGTGCGAAACGCAGCTCAAGCGGTTTGAAAACAAGATGAACGCGTTAATGGTGGATGAAGGAGAGAAAAAAGATGTCTGATTTCAACGCCTATATCCAGGAAAAAATTTTCGCCCTGGCCCCTTCGCCGGTGCGCGACGCGATGGAATACTCGTTGATGAATGGCGGCAAGCGCGTTCGGCCGCAGCTGCTTTTCGACGCTTTGAAGGCGTATGGCATCGCGCCGGAAGCCGGATATCCGATGGCGGCCGCCATTGAAATGGTCCACACGTATTCGCTCATTCACGACGATTTGCCGGCGATGGACGACGACGACTTGCGCCGCGGCAAGCCTTCGTGCCACAAGGCGTTCGACGAGGCCACCGCGATTTTGGCGGGCGACGGCTTGCTGTCGTACAGCTTTCAGATGGCGCTGCAAAGCCCGGTCAGCGATCGGCAAAAAGTGCAGCTCGCCGACAGTCTGGCGCAATACGCCGGATGCGAAGGGATGATTCTTGGCCAGTCGCTGGATTTGGAGGCGGAACAGCGCGAGGATTCGACGCTGGATCAGATTTTGGAAATCGACCGGTACAAAACCGGCCAGCTGCTTGTCCTGCCGCTCGTGTCGGCGGCGATTTTGGCCGACCGCGAGCAGGACATTCCCGCCTGGATCGCCATTGGCACGGCGCTGGGCATCCAGTTTCAAATCGTCGACGACATTTTGGATGCCACGAGCACGGAGCAGGAAATGGGAAAATCGCTCAGCGACGCCCGCAATCACAAAGCAACGGCCGTGTCGCTGCTTGGACTGGAAGAAGCCAAGCGCTACGCCAGACAATCTCTGGAAGGCATCGAGGCGTGGCTGGACCGGCTCGCGCTGGAAGACGAGGCGCTACGAAGCACGATCCACGCGCTGCTGGATCGAAAAAAATAAAACATTAGAATAGGAGGCGGCGTATGAAGATTACCGATATTCAATCCCCGGATCAAATCAAGTCGATGTCGACCAAACAGCTGCAAGAGCTGGCGGACGACATCCGCATGTTCCTGATTGGCTCGATTTCCAGAACCGGCGGGCATTTATCCAGCAATCTAGGCGTCGTGGAGCTGACGATTGCGCTCCATTATGTCTTTCACTCGCCTAACGATAAATTTTTGTTCGATGTCGGACACCAAAGCTACACCCACAAGATCCTGACCGGACGCGCCGGCGCGTTTTCGACGCTTCGCAAGCACAACGGCCTTTCCGGTTTTCAAAAACGAAGCGAAAGCGTGCACGACGCCTGGGAGGCCGGGCATTCTTCCACTTCGCTTTCCGCCGCGCTGGGGATGGCGATCGCCCGGGATTTGCAGCATGAAAACTTCGAGATCATTCCCATTATCGGCGATGGCGCCCTGTCGGGAGGCATGGCGCTGGAAGCGCTCAACGACATTGGCGTCAGCCACAAAAAGATGATCATCATTTTTAACGACAACAACATGTCGATTTCGAAAAACCACGGTGCCATTGAGAAACGGCTGACCAACTTGCGCTCGTCCAGCTTGTACCGGCATATGAAGCAAGACGTCAAGACAAATTTGAATCAGACGAAAACCGGCGTCAATTTGCTTCATTCCCTGACGCATTTGCGCGACTCGCTCAAAGACTCGCTCGTGGACGCCCCTTTGTTCAAAGAATTCAATCTGGATTATCTTGGACCAGTCGACGGACACAATATTCCGGCTTTGATCAAAGTGCTGGAAACCGCCAAAGAGCACGAAGGTCCGATCGTGGTGCACGTCATCACCCAAAAAGGGAAAGGATACAAGCTGGCGGAGCAGGACCGCACCGGAAAATGGCATGGCGTCGGCCCGTTTGATCCAGCCACGGGAAGACTGCTTGTCAAGCTGCCGCCACAGGAGATTTCCTGGTCGCAAGTCATTTCCAACACGTTGATCGACTTGGCGGCGAAAAATCCAAAAATCGTAGCCATTACGCCCGCGATGGCGCAAGGCTCGAAGCTGCTGGAATTCGCCAGCCGCTACAAAGACCGCTTTTTTGACTGCGGTATCGCCGAACAGCACGCTGTGACGATGGCGGCCGGCATGGCGGTGGGCGGCCTGCATCCTTTCGTGTCGATATACTCGTCTTTTTTGCAGCGGGCTTACGATCAAATCAACCACGACGTGGCGAGAATGAACGTGCCGGTGGTGTTTGGGATCGACCGGGCCGGTCTTGTCGGCGACGACGGGGAAACGCATCAAGGCATTTACGACATCGCGTTTTTGCGCAGCATTCCGAACCTTGTCCTTTCGCAGCCAAAAGACGCGAAAGAGGCGCAAAACCTGCTTTACAGCGCGTTCGCGTACAACGGGCCGTTTTGTATCCGCTACCCGAGAGGCAACGTCCATTACGCGCCCAACGAGCGGTATGAAGCCATCGAAATCGGGACGTGGACGTGTCACATTGTCGGGATACCGGAACAAATCGTCATCACTTACGGACCGGATGTCGACCGGCTCATTCAAAAAGCCAGGGAAAACGCTATGGGCGTCATGGTCATCAACGCGCGCTTCTTTAAGCCAATCGACACGAAAATGCTCGACACGGTCTTTAAGGAAAACCTTCCGGTGACCGTGTTCGAGACGGATTGTGAAATTGGCTCGCTATCGAGCGCGATTTTGGAGGCGATGAACAAGAAAGACCACCAAATCGACATCATTGGCATTCAGGACCACTTTGTTCCGCAAGGCTCGATCCGGGTGCTGCGCCAGGAGGAAGGCATTGATATCGACACGGTGTTTGAAAGGCTGGAGCGCAAAAATGCCTAGGCTCGATCAGGCGTGCCAATCGTACTTTCCGACGCGGACGAAGGCGCAGGACGCCATCAAAGCAGGACGGGTCATGGTCAATGGCAAAGTTGTCACGAAGCCGGCGTATGTCGTCGACGAAGCCGATCAAATCGACATCGAGAAAAAAGAAGTGGAATACGTATCCCGGGCCTTTGAAAAACTGGACGCCGCCCTGCACGCTTTCGATATCGACTTGACAGGACAAACCGTTCTCGATATTGGCGCCAGCACGGGCGGCTTCACGCAGGCGGCGCTTCTGGCCGGCGCGCGCAAAGTGTACGCGCTCGATGTCGGCCACTTGCAGCTGGATCCGGGTTTGGATGCCGACGAGCGAGTCGTTAAAATGGAAGGCAGAAACGCCAAAGCCATCGAGGCGAACTGGTTCGACGATCCAATCGACTTTCTTTGCATGGATGTCAGCTTCATTTCCGCCAAAACCGTTTTAGCCCACGTGCTGCCGGTTTTAGACGTCCGGCATCTGGTCGTGTTGGTCAAGCCGCAATTCGAATGCGGACCCCAGGCTTTGAATAAAAAAGGCGTATTGAAAAATCCGAAGCTGCGCCAGCGCATTTTGGAGGATATGGAATCGTTTCTGCGCCAGTATTATAAAAAAGTAGAGCAAATCGACTCGCCAATCAAAGGGCGAAGCGGAAATTTGGAAGCGCTGCTTTACGCAAAAGAAAAGAGGTGAAAGACTTGATCGAACAATTAATGGTCAAAGACTATATTTTATTCGACCGCGCGTTTATCGACTTCAACAAGGACATGTCCGTCATCACGGGAGAAACCGGCGCCGGAAAATCGCTGTTGATTGACGCGCTTTCGTATTTGTCCGGCAACCGGATCACGGGCAATATCGTCCGCCACGGCAAGGAGAAAGCGATTTTGCAGATGGTGCTCTCCCGGCCCAATCCCGAAGTGATCGCCATGCTGGAGGACAACGGATTTGAAATCGAGGACAATCTCATCATTCAGCGAACCGTGACAAGCCAGGGAAAAAGCACGATTCGCATCAACCAGCAAGTGAGCACCCTTGGCTTCGTGCGCTCGCTCATGGCGAAACTAATCGACGTGCACTCGCAAATGGATACGATTCAGCTGATGGATCCGGCGGTTCAGCTCGATTTGCTGGATCAATACGCGAAAAACGCCACGCTGAAAGAAGAAGTGCAAACCCGGTACAAAAGCTACAGCGCCGCCAAACGGGCGCTGTCGAAAGCGCAAAACGAAACGTTTTCCGACGAGGAGCTCGAGTCGTTGACAAACGAGCTCAACGCCATCACGGCCGCCAACGTGCAGGAAAACGAGCTGGCCGAGCTTCAGGAAAAAATTCGCCAGCTTTCGCGCGCCCAGCAAAACCTTGACGAGATGGGCGAGTGCATCTCGATGTTGACTAAAGACAACGGCATTCTCGACTCGGTTTACGAAACGTACAAAATCATGCGCAAAAACGAACAGCTGGAAAGCGAAAGCGAGTCTTTGCATTCGATTTACTATTCGCTTCAGGATATTTCCGAGACGATCAAGGACAAACGCGAGGAAATTTTTAACGCCCACGAAGATTTGGACGCCTTGCAGGAGCGGGAATACGAAATCAAGAAGCTGTACCGAAAATACGGCGGCAGCTATTCGCAAATGATGGAGCGCGCTAAGGAATTCGAAGAGCGAATCGACCGGATCATCCACCGGCAGGATGTTTTTGAAAAGCTGGAAAAGCAGCTTCAAACGAGCGAGGAAAGCTATTTTCAGGCGGCTCGCGCCTTGTCAAAATCCCGCAAGGCGGTGTTCGACGCGCTGTCGCAGGAAATCGAGACGCATTGCCGCGACTTGATGCTGGAAAACGCCCGGTTCCAGGTGGAGGATCACGAAAAGAAGCCGGCTGCCGATGGCATTGATGAAATTGAATTCGTCGTTTCGATGAATCCGGGTCAGCCTTTTTCGCCTTTGAAGCGTTCGGCCAGCGGCGGGGAGCTCTCCCGTTTGATGCTCGCGCTCAAGACGGTGTTCCAGACGCAGGAAGGCATCGACACGATCGTGTTTGACGAAATCGACACGGGTGTTTCCGGCAAAGTCGCCCTGGCGATGGGAAGCAAAATGTATTCGTTGTCCAAAAGCCACCAAGTGTTGTGCATCACCCATTTGTCTTCGGTCGCTGTGTGGGCGGATTCGCATTACTACGTGTCCAAATCGCAAAACGAGCAGGAAACGACGACTTCGATTCGCCAGCTTGACGAGGAGGAATCGCTCAAAGAACTCGCCATCATGGCCAGCGGCAGCGCGAAGGAGAGCGCGGTCGAGTCGATGCGCGAGCTTCGAAAGGAAGTCCGGCATGGCTAGCGTGCTGTTCCATATTGATTTGAACGCCTTTTTCGCGAACGCTGAAATTTTACGACACCCTGAATTGAAAGATAAGCCGGTCGCGATCGGCTCCCTCTCTTCGCGCGGCGTGCTTTCGACAGCCAACTACGAGGCGCGCAAGCACGGCGTCCATTCGGCGATGCCCGTTTACCAGGCCAAGGAATTGTGCCCGGAACTGGTTGTCATTCCCGGAGACTACGCGTATTACCGGAAGCTGTCGTCCCGGTTTTTCGCGTATTTGCGCCGCTATTCCGCCAAGCTGGAGCCTCTTTCGATCGACGAGTGCTTTCTGGATGTCACGGAGCCGATTCGAAAGTATCCGCGGCCGCTGGACATGGCGGTTCAAATCCAGCAAGGCGTGCTGCAAGAGCTTGGCCTGACGTGCTCGATTGGTGTGGGACCGACGCGGTTTCTGGCGAAAATGGCCAGCGACATGAAAAAGCCAATGGGTATCACGGTGCTTCGCAAATCGGAAATTCCCGCCAAGCTTTGGCCGTTGCCGATCGAGGAGATGATCGGGATCGGTAAAAAAACCGTTCCGGCGCTCAAAAAAGAAGGTGTGGAACGAATTGGCGATTTGGTGGATCCTAGATTCGAGCCGGCTGTGCGGCGGCTGCTTGGGAAAAACGCGTTCGCCATGATGCAAAAGGCGAAAGGAAACTCGTCTTCGAAGCTGGAGTTTTCCACTTCCCACAAAAGCATTTCCGTGTCCAAAACGTTTAAAACCGACTTGTATACGCTGGAGGAAGCGCAAACCCAGGCGCAAATCCTGACGCGCGAGCTGTGGAACAAGCTCGTCCGCGACAAGCAAAAAGGACGGCTCGTCTCGCTCGTTTTGCGCGACACGACGTTCCACAATCAAATGCGTTCGAAAACCCTCAACGCGATGACGGACAACTATGCGACGATTTGGGAGGTCGTTTCCGAATTGCTGCTGGAGCATTTCGAACCGGTCGGCTACCGGCATATTGGCGTGAGCATCGGCTCGCTCAAGCGCGCCGATCAAATCATCGAGCAGCCGACGATTTTCGAAGAGCCCGTCAACACGACGCAAGACATTGTCGCGAGCCTGAACCGCTCGCTCGATTCGAAAGTGTTTATGACAGCGGGCGATTTGCTGAAGAAGAAAGAAAAGGAAGGAAAGAACGAGCATGGTCAATGAAAGCGATTTGCGGCTGGACTATTTGGTGGATCCATCCATTCAGCTGTATCAAGATCCGAATCATTTTTGCTTAAACACGGACACGCGTCTGCTCGCGCAGTTCATGCGGATAAAAAAAGGCGAAAGCGTGCTCGATATCGGAACGAACAACGCGGCGCTGCTCGTTTACGCTTCCCGCTTTTCGTGTTCGAAGCTCATTGGCGTCGAAGTGCTGCCCGAGTCGTTTGAGGTCGCCCAGCTAAACGTCCGGCGTTTCATCGACGGGGAGGTGGAGCTGATCAACGCCCCGATCCAGCGTGTCGAGCACGAGCCGGTGGATGTCGTCGTCAGCAATCCGCCTTTTTTTGAGTTAAAGGAAATGCACCCCGACACGCGGCTGGACTTGCGGGCTAAAGGACGGTTCGAGTTGAACTGCACGCTCGAGGAGCTGGTCGCCAGCGCCGGACGGCTGCTCAAATCCAACGGCCGTTTTTATTTAGTGCACCGGCCCGACCGGATCTTTGAGATTTTCGCGGCGCTGCACGCGTGTCGTTTCAGTGTCAAGCGCATGCAGGTGGCTTACGACCGACGCTCCAAAGGGGCCAAGTCGCTGTTGATCGAAGCGATCAAGGAAGGCCACACGAAGACGACGATCGAGGACAGCTTATGGATATGACGTGGGAGCAGGCGCTCAATCAATACGAGATCCACATCCGGGTATTGGAAAACAAATCGCTGCGCACGACCGAGGCGTATATGAACGATTTGGTTCATTACGCGAACTGGATGGAGCAGCAAGGGCGTAAGACGCCAAGGCACGTTTCCATCGTCGATTTGGACCGGTTTATGAACGGGTATCGCCCGGGGCACGCCAGCGCCTCTTGCGCGCGCATGCTCTCGTCCGTTCGCTCGTTCCATCGCTTTCTGGCGCTCAAAGACGAAACGATGCCGGATCCAACGCTCAATTTCAAGCAGTCCTCGTCCTCCAAGCACTTGCCGGTGTATATGAGCGAGGCGCAAGTAAAAATGATCCTTGATTCTTTTGGTCCGGGTGATTATGATGAATTGGGAAAGACGGTGCTTGAAACCTTGTACGCCTGCGGATTGCGGGTGTCCGAGCTTTGCGCACTCGATCTCAACGATGTCAAGACGAAAGAGCAAATCGTTCGAATCCGGCACGGCAAAGGCGACAAGGAGCGGATCGTTCCTATCGCGCAAACCGCGGCCCGGCAAATCGAGCGGTACATTCGCCACGTTCGCTGTTCCAGCGCCTCTTCGAAGGAGAGCGCGCTGTTTGTGAACGGAAAAGGCCATCGGATCAGCCGGCAGTACGTGCACGCGCTCATCAAAAAGAAAGTGGCGGCGCTCGGGCTTGATCCGCGTATTTCCGCGCACAGTTTCCGTCATTCGTACGCGAGCCACCTGCTGGATGGCGGGGCGGATTTGCGCGTCGTGCAGGAACTGCTCGGCCACGCCGACATCAAAACGACGCAAATTTATACGCATATTCAAAACAAACGTCTAAGCGATGCGTATACGCGTTTTTTTCCAGACTTAGACGGGGAAGGAGATAACGATGTCTTGTGAAGGATGTCCAAACCAGGGAAGTTGTTCGAAAGACGCCTCCAGCTGTTCGGTAGAAACGAACGCCCAATCGAAAATCAAACACGTGATCGCGGTGCTGTCCGGAAAGGGCGGCGTCGGAAAGTCGACGATCACGGTCATGCTCGCGCGCGCGATGCAAAAACAAGGACTGCGTGTCGGGATCATGGATGCCGACATCACGGGTCCATCCATTCCGCGACTGATGAACGCCCACGAGCGTTACGCCTACGCGACAAAGGAAAATGAAATCATTCCAGTCGATGTCGACGGTATCAAGATCATGTCGCTGAACTACCTAGTTCAAAATGAAAGCGATCCGGTGATTTGGCGCGGCCCGATTTTGGGCAATGTCGTCAAGCAGTTTTACACCGATGTCGTCTGGGGCGAGCTGGACGTGCTGCTCATCGACATGCCGCCGGGCACCGGCGACGTGGCGCTGACGATTTTGCAGTCGCTGCCGGTTCAAGGCGTGCTCATGGTGTCCACACCGCAGCCAATGGTGTCGATGATCGTGACCAAAGCCATCAAAATGTGTCAGGAAATGCACGTTCCTGTTTTGGGAATCGTGGAAAACATGGCGTATTTCGAATGTCCGAACTGCCAGGAAAAAGCGTTGTTCTACGACGAAAACGAACTGGAGCAATTTCTTCATGAAAGCGGAACGAAGCTGTATGGACAACTGCCGATGAACAGTTTGATTCGCAATGTCCACCAGTACGACGCTTACGATTTGAAGCAGCAGGAAGCGACGATGGAAACGATGGCGCAAATCGCTAAAGCGGTGTATGCCGACGTGGAATGACCATCCGGTCGCCGTCGTCCGCAAACCGCGTAACAAAAAAATTTATATGCGATACCAGGATGGAGCCCTCGTCGTTACGGCTCCATCTTTTATAACGGACGAGCAAATCCGGCAGTTTCTTTTCGACAACAAGGAATGGATCGAGCGCCAGGAAAAGAAACAGGCAAACACCGCGCTGCGCGAAGGCGGTTTTCTTTATTTGTTCGGCGAGCGGTACGGGCTGAAAAAAGGGGAATCGACACGGATTGAGAACGGCACGCTGTTTTATACGGACGAAACAGCATGGAAGTTGTTTATCCGCCATTACGCCACGCCCAGACTGCGCGCGCGCTTTGAACAAGTCCGGCTTCGATATGGATTCCAGGCGGTTGACTTGCGCTTTGGCTTTTACCGCTCGAAGTGGGGAAGCTGCACGCCGGCCAGGCGCTGTATCTCTCTCAATGTGAATCTCGCTTTCGTCCCGCTCGAATGTGTCGAGGCGATTATCCTGCACGAGCTTTGCCATCTGGAACATCCGGATCATTCCAAGGCGTTTTACGCCGCCATCCATCGAAGGATGCCCGACTACGACGAGAGAATGGCCCGCTTAAAAGATATAGAGATCCCGCATTTTTAGGGATCTTTTCTTTTGTCTCCTTTGTAGACATAAAATTCTACAAGTTGTCTACATGGGGCGGTGTGTTTCGGCGAAACGAGAAAAGAAAGAAACAAAAGGCGAGGCGCAAAAAAACACGAAAGGAGAAAGATCTTTCGTGCCAGGTTTTCGTTTTTTCTCTTTTCGTGCCGGCTCAATCGCTTTGATTGAGCGAAGGGGGAGGTGAATCGTTGAAATCACAAAAAAAACCGCATCACTGCGGCTTCTCAAAACTTGATTGCTGTTCGTATTTCCGAATCCATTCCAATATTTCTTCCGGCGATTCCTTCAATCCGGTTCGAATCCATTTGGATACGACAAAAATAAAACCACCGGCCTTATAAATCAACCCGTTCAGGATAACGGGATCGTCCAGATCCGCGTTGCGATATTTTCGAAACATGTATTGAAGCAGGTCGATTAAATACGATTGGCTGGCTTTGGCAAGATCGGGTGTTTGCTGGATCTTCGTCATCAAGACCGGTTCGTCATAAACGAAATGCAAACATTTTCGATACCATACCTCGGTCGGCTCGTCGCCGATTTCAGGCTCTTTCTCTAAAAGAGCGTTCACTTTTTCTTTAAAATACTGAATAATGATATCTTCCTTGGAAGAGTAGGTTCGATAGTACGTCATGCGGGAAACTCCCGCTTTGCTCGTGATTTCAGACACAGTGATATCTTCGTATCGCTTTTGCTGTAGTAGGATCATCAGAGCTTCAAAGATACAACTTCTAAGAAATTGGCTCGATTTCTTTTTTTTGACCATGATTCGCGTCCCTTTCTAAGTGAGTCTATATTTGAATGGTGATGCTGTTGATGTAACAAAATTTGCTGTGCTGTTATCTAAATGTATTATAACGAAACTCAAAATTCGATTAAACCTGAAGGGTGCAATAAATTACACATTTTGATTTTTGTAACTCTTTCTATGCTTCAAAAGTATGGAAAACCATCGAAAAAAAGCATTCGATTTTTTTAATCGGGATTTTTATAATGAAAACGGAAAGCAGGAAAGGAAAAAAATATGAGGCAAACACTCGCCGCATTCACCACCAAAACACCAAAGACCACCCGAATGTTCACCAATGAAGCGCTCGGAAAACTCATCGTGCCGCTCGTCGTCGAGCAAGTCCTCGTCATGCTCATTGGCATGATCGACACCATTATGGTGTCTTTTGCCGGCGAAGCCGCCATCAGCGGCGTCGCCCTCGTCGATATGATCAACAATTTGTTCATCACCGTGCTCGCCTCCCTCGCCACCGGAGGCGCCGTCATCGTCTCCCAGTACCTTGGCTCGAAAAACAAGGCCGAGGCGGATCTGGGCGCAAGCCAGCTTATCTTAAGCGCCACGCTGGCCGGAACCGGGATCGGCGTTTTCTGCCTCGTCTTCAGACAGCCAATGCTCACACTGTTTTACGGCGGGGTCGAAGCCGACGTCATGGAAGCGTGCGCCGTGTATTTTCTATTCACGCTTTGCTCGTTTCTCTTTCTTGGCTTGTACAACGCCGGAACCGCCATCTTTCGCAGCATGCAAAAAACCGGTACGACGATGGTTGTCTCGCTTTTCATGAACATCTTGAACCTCGTCGGCAACTATTTGGGGGTGTTCGTCTTTCAAATGGGCGTGGCCGGCGTCGCCATCCCGACCCTCGTTTCGCGGATGGCGGGCGCCTTTCTCATTTTCGCGCTCACGCTGCGCCCGGGCCAGCCTGTCCAGGTCCGCTGTCCGTACGTGCTTTCGTGGCAGGGAGCCATGCAGCGCCGCCTCTTTCGCATCGCGGTGCCAAACGGCATCGAAAACGGATTGTTCATGCTTGGCAAAGTGCTCGTCACGAGCATCGTCGCTTTGTTCGGGACGACGCAAATCGCGGCCAACGGCGTATCCAACTCGCTGAATACAATTGCCATCCTCGTCGTCAACGCCATCAATCTGGCCATCGTCACCGTGATCGGGCAATGCGTGGGCGCCCGGGAATTGGAACAGGCACGCGCCTACACGAAAAAGCTCATGAAGATCTCCTATGTCGCGACAGCCGCCTTGTCGTTGCTCGTATGGGCGATTTTGCCGCTTTTGCTGCGCCTTTACGACATGAGCGATGCCACGTACACTCTCACTTTCCATCTTATCCTGATCCACAACGCCCTGGCGCTGCATCCTACTTCGTTCAATTTGGCCAACGCCATTCGCGCCGCCGGCGACGTGCGGTACACGATGTGGGTCGGCATCGCGTCCATGCTTGTTTTCCGGCTTGGCTGCGCCTTCTTGTTTGGTGTCGGACTTGGATGGGGAATTTATGGCGTATGGCTGGCGATGGGCGCCGACTGGCTGGGTCGATCCATCGCGTTCCTCTTTCGATACCACTCTGGAAAATGGCTGCGCCATCGGGCGATCTAACACAAAGAAGAATGGCTTTGGGCATTCTTTTTTTGTCGTCCATGATATAATCTTGGAAAAGGAAATGAGTGAATTATGAGTAAGACACATCACCGATATATGCAAAACCGCGAGTTATCGTGGCTGAAATTTAATCAACGCGTTTTAGAGGAAGCCAGCGATCCAAACGTTCCTTTGTTTGAACGGCTGAAATTCCTCTCGATTTTCACAAGCAATCTGGACGAGTTTTACATGATCCGGGTCGGCACTTTAACCGATTTGTGCTATGGCGATCCCAACCATGTCGACAGCCGCAGTCAAATGACGGTTCAGGAGCAGCTGCAAGCCATTTTCAAGGAAACCAAGCAGCTGTACGCAATGCGCGACACCATATACAAGGCGCTGGAGGAAACGATGATCGACCTCCAATTCGCCAACCGCGCATGGAAAGACTTGTCCCGCAAACAAAAAAAGCATCTTCAAAAATATTTCCGGGAGCGGATCCTGCCTTTGTTGTCGCCGCAAATCATGGACTTCCACCATCCGTTTCCACACCTGGTCAACCAGCAGTTGTACATTGTCGTCGAACTGTATGAAAAGGAAAAAAAGAAGTTCGGCATCGTGCCGGTTCCTCCGTTTGTCGAGCCGTTTATCAAGGTTGGCGAGGAGGGACAGAACTTCCTGCTGATGGAGCAGCTCATCATCAACAACCTGGATCAAATTTTCACCAAGAGCACGATCAAGGACGCCGCCGTCATCCGCGTGACCCGCAACGCCGATGTCGAAATCGACGACGACCGGGCGAAAGACGACGAGGATTATCTCGACTTCGTTAAAAACGCGCTCAAAAAACGCTCGCGGCTCGCGCCGCTGCGCATGGAGGTGTACCGGTCGATTCCCGACTCGATGCTCAACTATTTATGCGAGCAGCTTGACATTTCCAAGGCGCAGGTATTTTTGTCCAAAACCCCGCTTGAATTGAAGTTTTTGTTCGATTTGATTGGCAAGGCGCCGCAGGCGATGAAGGAAATGCTCGCGTATCCGCCGTTCGCGCCGCAGCCATCCAAATACGTCGATCCCGACCGTGGCGTCCTGTCGCAGGCGCTCGATCACGATATTTCGATCACGATATTTTGCTGAACTATCCGTATCAGACGATCGACCACTTTTTGAATTTGCTCAAAGAAGCCAGCGACGATCCCGACGTGCTGTCCATCAAAATCACGATTTATCGTCTGGCCACGCCATCGAGAATTTTGGACTATTTGATTCGCGCTTGCGAAAATGGCAAGGAAGTCACCGTTTTGATGGAGCTGCGCGCCCGCTTTGACGAAGACCACAACATTCAGGCGGCCCAATGGCTCGAAGAAGCCGGATGCACGGTTCTTTTCGGTTTCGAGCATTATAAAGTGCACTCGAAAATTTGCCTCATTACCGTGAAAACGAAAAAGGGCTTGCGGCTTGTGACGCAAGTGGGGACCGGCAACTACAACGAGAAGACCGCCAAGCAATACACCGATCTTTGCCTGATTACCGCCAACGAGCAAATCGGCCGGGATGCGGCCGCCTTTTTCCAAAACATGGCGCTGGCCAACGTCGAAGGCCAGTACGAGCGCCTTTTGGTGGCCCCGTCCTCGCTCAAACAAACGGTTTTGAAAAAGCTCGACGAGCAAATCGAACGGGCCAAAGAAGGCAAGGTGGCCGAAGCGTGCTTCAAAGTCAATTCGATTTCCGACACGGAAATCATGGACAAGCTACGTGAGGCGAGCTGCGCCGGCGTGAAAATCGTGATGGTCGTCCGCGGGATTTGCTGCCTGCTCCCCGGCGTCGAAGGCGAAACCGAAAACATCGAGATCTACTCGATTGTCGGCCGTTTTCTGGAGCATTCGCGCATCTACATGTTTGGGCCGAAAGAGGAGAGGACGATTTATATCGCCTCGGCCGATTTTATGACCCGCAATACGAATCATCGCGTCGAGGTGGCGGTTCCTGTTGAAAATCCGATGCTGAAGGCCGACATTGAAACGTATTTCCACAATTTGCTGATGGATAACGTCAAGCGGCGCCGGCTGACTTGTACCGGCTGCTACGAGCCAATCGAAAGCGAAAAGGAAGACCGGTTCGACTCCCAGCAATATGAGCTGGAAGCCGCCAAAGACCATCCTTGCTTGTATAAGAAAAAGGAGAACGCCTTCCAGCGGTGGTTCCATCAGCGAAGACGAGGAACAAAAAAAGAACAATAAACAAAAAAAGGGGGAATTTTGATGACAAAGGAAGATTTGCTTCGCGAGCAAATCCGCCAGTACGGCCGCGTGGCGATCGCCTACAGCGGGGGCTGCGACTCCGACTTTTTATGGACGCTTTGCAAAGACGTGCTTGGCGAGGAAAACGTGCTGCCCATTTTTGTGCGCGGGCCAATGATCAGCGAGGAGGACGCAACGGCCGCGCTCGGGCGGCTGGAGGGGACGGCCCATCTTGTGCTGGAACTGGACACGCTCTCCATTCCGGCGTTTCGACACAACGCCCGCGACCGGTGCTATTGGTGCAAGCATGCCTTAATGAAACAAATCCAAGACGCCGCGCATCAGCGCGGCTTTGATGTGGTGATCGACGGACAAAACGCGGACGATCAAGCCGAGTATCGCCCCGGAAAAGCGGCTTGCCAGGAACTGGGAATCGTGTCGCCGATGGCGCGAGTCGGACTTGACAAGGCGGCGATACGGAAATGGGCGAAAACGCTGGGCGTGCCGACGCACGACAAACCCGCCAACGCCTGTCTGGCGTCGCGTTTCGACTATGGAACGACGCTGACGCGCGAAAGCCTGGACCGGGTGGCGCAAGCCGAACGCTATTTGCACGATCTTGGCGTGCTGCATGTCCGGGTCCGGGACATGGACGGGCTGGCCCGGATTGAGTGCGAGCGAAAAGACTGGAAAAAAATTTTGGAAGCCAAGGAGTTTGTCGACACATTTCGCCGGCTTGGCTACCGGTATGTCACCTTGGATTTGAATGGCATCACAACAGGAGGGTATGATCGAAATGGGAATCCAACAAATCGACTTTGAAAAACAATACACGATCGACTATGAACGAAAAAAGAGGACGGGCGCGCCCGAAATCATTTACGGGGAAGGAAAGACGAAGGAGCAAATCGAAGCCATCATCGCCGACATGCTGGAAAACGGCCAGGACGCGATTTTCGCTTCCCGTGTCGACGAGGAAAAAGCGGCGTACTTGCAGGCTCGTTTTCCAAAACTGGAATACGACAAGGCGGCCCGGGTACTCGTCTGGCGTCAAGACTGGAACACGGTGAATCCGGGACGGATTTGTGTCGTGTGCGCGGGAACCAGCGATGTGCCGGTCGCTATGGAAGCGGTGTGGATCGCCCGGTTTTTAGGCAACGACGTCGATTTTGTTTGCGATGTCGGCGTGGCGGGCATTCATCGTCTGCTGGCGCGAATGGATCAAATCAACGCCGCCAACGTCATCGTGGTCGTCGCGGGCATGGAAGGCGCGCTCGCTTCCGTCGTTGGCGGGCTCACAAATAAGCCGGTGATCGCCGTGCCGACGTCTGTAGGCTACGGCGCCAACTTCCAAGGTCTTTCCGCGCTGCTGTCGATGCTCAACTCGTGCGCAAGCGGCGTCAGCGTGGTGAATATCGACAATGGATTCGGGGCCGGATTCATGGCGCATACGATCAACTGTCTGGCCCGGCGCGGCGAGTAAAAAGCGGTATCCGGACGGATACCGCACACATATGATCTGATGCTCAGGGTCCCACCCCGCATTTGAAATAGGGGGTATATCCCAAAATTGGGCATGGTCCTTTAACACCATCTCCACGCAAGGCAGATTAAGCAGAAAAGAAGGATCACGACCGAATCCTTCTTTTGATATTTCTTCATTTTTAGGTAAAGCCGTGAATCAGAACAAGCTCTCTTGTTCAATTCCATTTTATGGATTAAAATGAAAAAAGTCAATTTATAATTCATTCTTTTCATGGATTTGTTTCAAAAATGCTTCAAGAATGAAGTAATTTGCAAAATAATTAAAAGAATGCACAAATGAATCTGTCTGTTTTCAATTTTCTTTCCACTCTCTGGAAAAAAACGAGAAAGTTATAGAAAATATAGTCTTTTAAAACGCTTTCTGTTATACTTTCCCTATCCCGCATGGAAGGAATAGGCGATGAACTATATATTGGTGGAAGCGCTTCCTTTTAAAGCCGGCACCCGCTCGCTGCTCAAAGAAGCCCGTTTCGATTCTGTCGAGGCGCTTCTGGAGCTGCCAATCGCAAAGATCGCGGCGCTGCCGGAAATCGACGCCGACAGTTTGGAAGAAATCGCGTCGTTCAAACGTCAGGTGGAAACCTGGCGGGCGCAGGGAATCGAAGTCCGGTTCAATCAGTCGCTGGATGGCCAGGCCACTGGCGACCATTGCTCGCTGCTGCACTATTTGTTTCCGCAAATCCAGCCCGGCGAACCGGTTGATTTCTTTTTTCGGGACGAGCAGGGAAACCAGGTTCGGGATCGTCTTGTAGACGAGGCTCGGATCTCGAGCCGTCTGAAGCATTCGCTGAAGGCCTGCGGTATTTTAGGGCTGAGGGAAATATTTCAGCTTGACTACCGGGCGCTGGACGATATTCGAAAGCTAGGGGAAAAATCAAAATCCGAATTGCTGGTGTATTTAAAAGAGAACACATGGCTTCAAATTGAAAAATAAGAGCGAAAACCAATCCAATGGATCGGAATTCGCTCTTTTTCTAAAGCAATGTTTCGATTTCATCGTCCGTTTCGATGAGCTCGTTTTCTTTGGCGATCGCGCGCACAAGCGGCAAGGCGCTTTCGGTCGCGAAAGCCATCAGCTTTTTAAACAGCCACGGATGCTCGTCCTTGCGGATCTCGAAGTTGTAGGAAAGCATGCCAATGGCTTCGCGAATCGGTTCCGATTCGAAGCTACACAACAAGTCGTACATGGGAACCTGGTACGCCCGGAAATCCAAGCCGCCCGACAACGTCCAAAAGACGTAGGCGTAATGGTTTTCTGGCTGCTTTTCGTCGCGGACAACGACTTCGGCCACTATCGGATTGGCGTCCCAGTTTTCCGGGTCAATCAAAACGTAGTTTGCGCGAAGATTGATTTGTTTCATGGCGCTCCTCCTTTCCTTTTGTTTCATTATACCGGCAGCGCCTTGTAAAAAAGAAGGAGAAGGCTCCCTACAAAAAAAACACCGCAACGGGTGTTTTCTATTGGTGAACAGGCTAGACGTTGATGTCGGCGTGCAAACCGAGATCGGCTTTGTTTTGGGCAAGAACCGGATCGACGTAGTCTTTGAAAAACTCCTCGGTTTGCTGCGGGGCGCGGCCGACAAAGTTTTTCGGATCCATGACTTCCAAAATTTGCTCTTTCGTCATGTTGAATTTCGGATCCGCCGCGATCAAGTCGATCAAGTCGTTTGGCTTGCCTTCTTCTTTCACGTGCTTTCCGGCTTCCATGGAGTGGACACGAATGGCTTCGTGCAGCTCCTGACGGTCGCCTCCCGCTTTGACGGCGTCCATCATGATGTTTTCCGTCGCCATGAACGGCAGCTCGCGCAGCAAGTCTGCCTCGATGACTTTCGGATACACGACCAGACCATCCGTAATATTCAAATACAAGTCCAGAATGCCGTCAATGGCTAAAAACGCTTCGGCCATGCTAATGCGCTTGTTAGCCGAATCGTCGAGCGTGCGCTCGAACCATTGCGTGCTGGCCGTCAAAGCCGGATTGAGCGCGTCGCAAATCACGTAGTTGGCTAAAGCCGCCATGCGCTCGGAACGCATCGGGTTGCGCTTGTATGCCATGGCGCTCGAACCGATTTGTCCTTTTTCAAACGGTTCCTCGATTTCTTTCATATGCTGGAGCAGACGGATGTCGTTGCTGAACTTGTGGGCGCTTTGCGCGATGCCGACCAGCGCGTGCAGCACCCGAGTATCGTATTTGCGGCTGTAGGTTTGACCCGAAACGGGGAAGCAGGCGTCGTACCCGAGCTTTTCGCAAATCAGCCGGTCGATTTCTTTAACCTTTTCCGTGTCGCCTTCGAACAGCTCCATGAAGCTGGCTTGCGTGCCGGTCGTTCCTTTTTGTCCGAGAAGCTTTTTATGGTCGAGCAAGTACTCGATTTCCTCGTAGTCCATAAGCAAGTCATGCGCCCACAGCGCCGCCCGCTTCCCAACCGTGGTGGGCTGGGCCGGCTGGAAGTGGGTAAATGCCAGGCAAGGCAGATCCTTGTATTCGAGGGCGAATTTTTCCAAAGCGGCCAGCACATTGACGAGTTTCTTTTTCACCAGCTCGAGCGCCTCGTGCATAATGATCAAATCGGTGTTGTCGCCAACGTAGCAGCTCGTCGCGCCCAAATGGATGATTCCTTTGGCGCTTGGACATTGCTGGCCATAGGCGTACACGTGGGACATGACGTCGTGGCGGACGATTTTTTCGCGTTCCTGCGCCACGTCGTAGTTGATATCGTCCTGGTGGGCGATAAGTTCGGCGATTTGCTCGTCGGAGATGTCCAGGCCAAGCTCCTGCTCGGCTTGCGCCAGCGCGATCCACAAGCGGCGCCAGGTTTTGAATTTTTTGTCGTTGGAAAAAAGCGCCTGCATTTCCCTGGAAGCGTAGCGCTGCGAAAGCGGCGACTGGTAAATGGATGTGTCCGCCATCTTACTCACCAAACCCCAATCGTTTAAACACTTCCTGGTACGCGCCTTCCGGATCGCCCAGATCGCGGCGGAACCGGTCTTTATCGAGATGCTCTCCGGTTTCGATATCCCAGTACCGGCACGTATCCGGGGAAATCTCGTCCGCGAGCACGATCGTGCCATCGGCCGTCTTGCCAAACTCGAGCTTGAAGTCGATCAGCTCGATGCCGATTTCCCGGAAAAAGGCTTTCAGAAAGTCGTTGACTTTGAACGCATAGTCCGTAATCGTGTCGATTTCCTCCTGTGTCGCCGCGCCAATGGCTTTGGCCATGTACGAGTTGATGAGCGGATCGCCCAGGTCGTCGTCTTTGTAGGAGAACTCAAGCGTGGAGCATTTCAAAGCGGTTCCTTCCGGAATGCCGAGCCGTTTCGAGAACGATCCAGCCGCCTTGTTGCGGATAATGACTTCGAGAGGGATGATATCGACTTTTTTCACATACGTTTTGCGGTCGTCGATTTCCTCGACAAAATGCGTTGGCACGCCTTGCTCTTCGAGCTTGCGCATCAAAAAGTTCGTCATCCGGTTGTTAATGGCGCCTTTTCCAACGATTGTGCCCTTTTTCAAGCCGTTGAACGCGGTGGCATCGTCTTTGTAGTCGACGATCACCACATTGGGATCATCGGTTAAAAAAACTTTTTTCGCTTTACCTTCATAAATCATATCCAGTTGTTTCATTGTCTTTCCTCCATGTTTTACTTTCTCATTATACTCGATTTATATAAATAATCGAGATATGTTTTCGATTTCATGATTCACAACTTCGGTTTCCGTACGGTATAATGGGACAGTGAAAGGAGCGAATTATGCGCTTTTTATCTATATTGGCAACAAAATCAAGCGCGGCCATCCTTCAAAAGATGGGACGGGGCGGCAGTATGCCTGGTCAAATCGGATTGAAGCTGGACCCGCAGATTCTCAAAAAACTCAAGATCCACGCCCCGGTCATTTTGGTGACGGGCACCAACGGCAAGACGAGCACGGCGAACATGATCGCCAGCTTGTTTGAGCAAGCCGGCTACGAGGTGATTTCCAACCGCAAAGGGGACAACTTGCGGGAAGGCATCGTGACGACGCTGCTGTCGCACGCCGACCTTTCCGGACGGGTGAAGGCGGGAGCCATCGTCCTGGAAGTGGACGAGCTCAATATCAAACACATTTTGCCCAACCTGCCGGTGAGCGCTTTGGTCGTCAACAACTTTTTCCGCGACCAGCTCGACCGGGCCCGGGAAATGGAACAGCTGATTGAAAGCATCGAAAACGTGCTCCCCGGCTACGATCAGACTTTGATTTTAAATGGCAACGACCCCAATGTGGTCCGGCTTTCCCTGAAAGCGCCGCGGGCCCATATCGTTTATTTTGGCTTGGCGAAAAACGAGGCTTCCGTCACGTCGACAAGAGAGGCGAGCGAAGGAAAGTTTTGTCCGCGGTGCGGGCACCGGCTCCAATACGCGTACTATCAATATTCGCACATCGGATCGTTTTCGTGTCCGCACTGTCATTTCCGGACACCGATTTTGAATGTCGAACTCAAAAACATCGACTTGAAAAACCACACGTTCACGCTGCATGGCGAAACGTTCAAAGATCCGTATGACGGCTTGTATTCGATGTACAACTGCGCAGCGGTGCTGGCGGTGGCCGACTTGTACGACATTTCCAGCCATTGCGTGAAGGAAGTGTTCAAGCACGCCCCGCAGCCGAAAGGGCGCAACGAGCGGTTTGAACTGGATGGCCGGTCCATCATTTTAAACCTTGTAAAAAACCCGACCGGCGCCAACGAAGTCATGAAAGTCATCGAGGAGGACGAGGACAAAAAGTCGATCGTCATCGTATTGAACGACCGGGAGCAGGATGGAACGGACGTCAGCTGGATTTACGACACCCATTTTGAAAAGCTGATGAAGCCGACAACGCATCGAATCGTGACGACGGGAACGCGCGGATTCGACATGGCGCTGCGCTTGTACTATGGCGGCTATCAAGGGGTCCTGGAGGAGAAGGAAACGATCGAGCAGGCGCTGGATGAAGTGTTCCGGGATCCGGACGACATTTATGTCATCGCCACGTACACGGCGCTGCTGCCAGCGCGCAACGCAATCGTAAAGCAGGTGAAAAATTATGGATAGAACGATGCGAGTGGCCTGGATGTATCACGACGTGATGGATCTGTATGGCGACACAGGCAACATGATGGTGCTGAAAAAACGGTGCGAGGATCGCGGGATCCGCTTCGAGCTGGAAACCGTGGGCATTGGCGAAAAAGCGGATTTGGCCGCATTCGACTTGATTTTTCTTGGCGGCGGGGCGGACAAGGAACAAATGTCCATCATTCCCGATTTGCTTTCCCGCAAGGAAAACATTCAGGAAGCGATGGATAGCCGCACGTTCGTGCTGCTCATTTGCGGCGGCTACCAGCTGTTTGGAAAATATTACGAGGCCGCGGACCATTCCCAAATCCCGGGGCTTGGCTTTTACGACTACCATACCGATACAGGCAAGGAAGGATCCCGCTGCATTGGCAATGTCGTCATCGAAGCGGATCTGGATGGATTGAAAACGAAAATCGTCGGCTTTGAAAACCATGGCGGACAAACGGTCCATGTCGAGCATCCGCTTGGAAAGGTTTTGAAAGGCTACGGCAACAGCTTCGATGCGGGCTATGAAGGCTTTTACGACGGCCGGATCCTGGGCACGTATTTGCACGGGCCGCTGCTGCCAAAAAATCCGGAAGTGGCGGATTTCGTCATCACAAAAGCGCTACAAAAAAACGATCCGGACTTTAAACAAAGCGATTTGAAAAAGCTGGAGGATGTTTGGGAGACCCGGGCGCGGGAAGCGATTTTATCCAAGCTGGAACAATGAAATTTCAAAGAAGTCAGGCGAATTGGTTTGACTTCTTTTATTTCGTATAATAAAACGTAGAAAAGAGGTCATCGGTATGATTCAAATCATTTCGGATTCAGGAACGTTGTATTCGCAAATCGAGGCGGAAAAGAAAGGGCTGTATACGATTCCGCTTCAAGTCGTTGTGGATCACAAAAGCTATAAGGATTATGAGTCGATCACAAGCACGGAGCTGCTGCAAATGATCGACCAGAAAAAAGTTCCTTCCACCTCGCTGCCAAGCGTTGGCGAGCGGATCGAGCTTTACAATACATTAACGGGTAAGGGAGACGAGGTCATCGACATCACGATCGCCAATGGATTGTCGGGCGCTTACGCTTCGGCGCAAATGGCGAAAGAAGAATGCGAGCATCCTCAAATGGTGACGGTCGTGGACTCCAACACGCTGGCCGGCCCGATGCGTGCGCTGGTGGACGAGGCGCTCAAGATGGCGCAGGCCGGCGATTCGAAAGAAGCCATCGTGGCGATGCTGGACCATTCGATTCCGACGGAAGTGTCGTTTTTGATTCCGCAGGATTTTTCCTTTTTGAAGCGTGGCGGCCGCATTTCGGGCGTGGAAGCGGGAATCGGCGGATTTTTAAAGCTCATTCCAGTCATGATGCGCAAGCAGCAAAGCCACGAGGAAGGCTCGCGGCTCGTGAACTTCTCTTTGTGCCGGACGATGAAAAAAGCGTTCGTCAAAATGGCGGACCACATGGAAAAAAAAGGGGTCGGAGCCGGCTATACGATTTACATTTCGCATGCCAACAACATGGAGGACGCCGCCAAGGCGGAAGCGTATTTTGCCGAGCGCTTTCCAGACGCCAAGCTCGTCGTCATGCCGCTTTCTCCGGCGTTCATCACGCAGGGCGGTCCAAAGTGTCTGGCGGTGCAGGCCATTCAAATCATTCAGTGATTCAAAACAGGACGAAAACTTCGCGTTTTCGTTTTTTTTCGCCTTGTCTAGCCAGCGAATAGCGGTGTATGATGGAAAACAAGGAGAATCAACGATGTATTTTGACGACTATTTTTCACCGCTAGGAAAAATGCGGATCACCAGTGATGGCGAAGCCATTACCGGCTGCTGGTTTGAAGACCAAAAGCAGCCGGCTACCAAAAGCGAACGTTCCCCGTGTCCGGTAATCGTACAAGCCAAACAATGGCTTGACGCCTATTTTCAAGGAGAGCGCGTGCCGGTGACGTTTCCTCTTCGGCCGGATGGAACGCCGTTTCAAAAGGAAGTGCTCGCGACGCTGACAAATCTTGCGTACGGGCAGACGACGACGTACCAGGCGGTTGCCCGGCAAATGAACAAAGGTTCGGCCCGGGCGGTGGGCAGGGCGGTGGCGCGCAACCCGATTTTGATTTTGATCCCGTGCCACCGGGTGCTTGGCGCGAACGGAAAGCTGACCGGATACGCGGGCGGCCTGGCGCGCAAGGAGGCGCTTTTGCGACGGGAAGGGGTTTTGTGATGAAAACGCTGTGGTTGATTGGCGGACCGATGGGAATCGGAAAGACGACCGTTGGCCAGGCTTTGAAGAAAAAGCTCGACCGCGCGGTGTTTTTGGATGGCGACTGGTGCTGGACGCCGATCCATTTGTCGTGAACGAGGAAACCAAGACGATGATGATGCAGAACATCGCTTTTTTGCTTGCGCAGTTTTTGTGTTGCACCGTGTACGAAAACATCGTGTTCAGCTGGGTGATGGACGAACAGGAAATCATAGATTCGATTGTGGACGCCGTATCCTACAAAGAGGCGGTGCGCATTGCGGCGTTTTCATTAGTGGGCAGCGAGAAATGCCTGACGAAACGGCTAGAAAAAGACGTCGCGAACGGGATCCGTCAGCCGGATATCGTGGCGCGGTTATGCGCTCTTAAGCGGCAAATGGAAAAATAAAAAGTCTGCGTGCAGACTTTTTTAATCCGTGTTTATCGCTTGTTTGGCTTTGCTGCCGGTCAGGCACGGATAGCAAAGCAGCAGGCCAATCAGACTTAAAGCGACGCCAATTCCTAATACGAGGTGGACGCTGAGCATATCCATCAGCACACCGCCAAACAACGATCCGATGATGCCGGCCATGGTAATGAACATCGTGTTGACAGTTTGTCCCATTAAAATGTCGTATTCCGAAACGACCTGGTTGACATAGTACACGATGGCCGGGGTGAATAAGGCGTAGGCGCCGATTTGCAAAAAGGCGGCGAGGTAAATGCCCCAGACGTTGAAGGCGAAAAACGTGACAACGTGCTTGGCTAAATAAAAGACGAGCGATATTTTCAGCAAGCTTTCAATGCGGAATCGTTTGGCGAGTTTTTCGAAGCCAAACATGGCGGGCAGTTCGACAATGGCGGCGATAAAGACGGCGATTCCCATATTGGCGCTCGTGCCATGGACATTTTGAACAACTTGAATGTAAAAATTGTTAATGATGGAATGCGTCGTGTAGACGAGCATATAGCCAGTCAAAACGATTGTCAGCGTCTTGTATTTGGTCAGAAACTGAAGCAGCGTGATTTTGGATTTCTCTTCTTTGGCTTCAAAGGCTTTTTCGGTTTTTTGTTCCGGTTTGGACAGCTTGAGCCGATAGCTATGCACGGCCAGCGCGCTGATGAGCGCCAGAAGGAAATAAATCAGGGGCAGGATGCTGGGGGTTAGCGCGTCGATCAAGTAGCCAAGCGCCATGCTGACGATGGCGTAGGCGGCCGAACCGAGGCCCCGGGCCAAGCCATAGTTGATTCGCACGCCGAATTTCTCATACATGAAAGCGGCGGTATTGATCAGCGGCATCCCGCTCATCATGCAGGCGAAAATCAAAACGGTAATCATGGACAGCACGATGTTGCGTCCCCAGACGCGGCTGGATACGAACAGGAACAAGGAACCGAGCATGATGACAAGCAGCATCGCCAAAATCAGCCGCTGAAGAGGCACGTCGGGGTGTTTGTCGCCATACGAGGCGCAAAGCGGCTGTAAGATGAGCGAAACGACGGAATACAAAGCGAGGATGAGGCCGATTTCGGAATTGGAGTAGCCTAAGTCCAGCAAGTAGTTGGACGCGAAGGCGAGCATCGAGGCCATCATGGCGAAATACGAAAAGTTGATGAATTGATAGCGGGTGTTGAGTGACTTCATAATCCATTCTCCTTCGTCGTGTAGACGCTTTCATTATACCTGAATCACGCGTCTTTTCGAGGAGAATTTCTGGTTATCCAAAGGACTTTTCCGTTTTTCGAAGCAAGTATAACGTATAAATTTTGTAAACGACGGTTTTGATGGCGGAATCCATGAGTTTTTGCTCGTTGGAAGGGTCGGTGTACAGCTGGTACGTCAGCTGATCCGTTTCGAAAATCTCGTGGATGCTGTTTTCAAAAATCGCGATGAACCGGTCGTAGTGAAGCCCGATCTGGTCTTCTCCCATCGTGCGGTACAACTCGATCATTTCCGAAACCTCGTTGAGGGAGAAGCACTGTTTCAAAATGCATACGACGATTAAATAGCCAATATGCGCCTGCTTGTAATGTTTCTTGATGGGCGGGGTGATCATGCTGTTTTTCACGTAGTTGTTCACCATGCTTTTCGTAATAAAGACGGCCGGCTCTTCCATGGCCAGGCCTTGCAGGGCGCGGTTGATGTACTCGACGATTTGGTCCATATACAAGTCGATGTCGGGAAAATCGTTCCATTTGGGACATGAGAAAGCGAGCATGTCTTCTTTGATTTGGGTTGCGTTCTTTTTCATGTTCGAATCATAGCATAATCTTTAAAACCGTTCAATCTAGTTTTTAATACTAGATTATATTGACTTTCAAATCAGACCCTCTATAATGAACGGTAGAAAAGAGGACTTGAATATGGTTAAAATTATTAGCGATTCCTCCACTTTGTACACGACAAACGAAGCGGCGGCGAAGGGGATCGCGGTCGTTCCGCTCAATATCGTGGTGGATCAAAGCTCCTATAAAGATTTGGACGAGATGACGTCCACGAAACTGCTGCGGCTCATTCAGGAAAAGAAAATCCCGAGCTCGTCGCAGCCAAGCATTGGCGAAAAACAAGCGTGCTATGAACAATATCTCGAGGAAGAACAAATTCTGGATATCACGATGGCGCAAGGCTTGTCGGGAACGTACGACTCCGCCTGCATGGCGAAGCAGCTCGTCGACTCGGACAAGATCACGGTGTTCAACTCCAAAACCTTGTGCGGCCCGCACCGGGCGCTGGTGGACTACGCGAAGAAACTGAGCGACCAAGGCATGAGCGCGCAGGAAATCGTGGATTCGCTTGCGTCATGCGTCGAAACGGAAATCTCCTTTCTCGTTCCTCGTGACTTTTCCTTTTTGAAGCGCGGCGGCCGGGTCTCGCAGCTGGAGGCCGGCGTGGGCGGCTTTTTGAAACTCGTTCCAACGATGATCAAAAGCGCGAACGGGAAGCGGCTCGAGTCTTTCTGCGTGACAAAAACGTTTAAAAAAGCCGTAAAAAACATGATCGCGGAAATGAAGAAACGCCAGGTGGATTCCTCGTATACGTTTTTTATCTCCCACGCGTTCAACGAGGACGACGCCTTGAAAGCGCAGACGCTTATCGAGGAGCAATTCGAGGGCGCCCGCATCGTTTTGCTGCCGCTTTCGCCGGTTTTTATCGCCCAAGGCGGACCGGAATGCGTGGCGGTCCAGGCGATCCGCATCGCTTAAAAAGATTGGAAAGAAGCCCATTTTCTGATACTATTGAGTGGGTGATAGAATGAAGAAGTTTTTAAAGATCCTTTGCGTGTTTTGCATTGGCTTCGCCTTGACGGGCTGTTCCTCGAAAGAGGCCAAAACGGAAATCAAGGACGGAGTGGAATTTGAGCTGCTTGACGCGTTGCAGGTGACAAACGATACGACCAACACGGTGTACTATTATTTTTTAGGAAGCTTGTCCAACAACAGCAAAGCCGCGTATCATATGAGCGAGCTGTCGTATAAAGTGACGGACCAGGAAAACCAGGATGTCCACGCGATCGCCAGAGATCAGGCGACCAACATGGAAACGGTTCCGGCGGAGCAGTCGACGTTCGTGTATGGCTATGTGGGGTATCCCAACAACAACCAGAAAAACATGGGCATCTACTTTCCGAAAAACAAGGCGTTTTTATCGTTCGATTCGGTCAAGGTCCGCAAGATCAGCGATAAAAACGTGACGTATTCGACCGAAAACAAGTTTACCTTGTACGACGACAAGTCGTTCCAGTTCGATGTCGACGCCTCCAAGATGACGTATGATTTCGCGGATGGCAACTCCGTCGTGCAAGGCTTGACGATCACGTATACGAATAAGACCGACAAGCGGCTTGTCGTGCCGTACATCACGCCGGTGGCCACGCTGAAGGGAATCGACTTGAACGACTACAAAGACCGTGGCGACTTCAAGTCGATGGATCTTAAGCAAATCAAGGGCGTTGATTTTAAAACTAACGATATGGCGCCGAAAACGGAAGACATTGCGGGAAACGCGACCGGGTATCAATGCTTTTACCTGACGCCGAAACAGTCCGTCACGTGCAAGATCAACTTCACGTTTGAGCACGCGATTCCGGATTTCTCCAACTACAATCCGAAAGCCATTCAAATTGATTTGAATTCGGCGGCGCTTGGATATTCGCAAACGATTAGCGTCAAATATTAACAACAAAAACTGTTCAGCTCTGGACAGTTTTTTTATATAATGGGGGCATGGAAGAAAAAGTATACACCACACCGCTTGGCGATATTCACTATTGGATCCAATGGAAGGGAAAGGACGCGCAGACGCTCGTTTTTCTTCCCGGTTTAACGGCCGACCACCGTTTGTTCGACAAGCAAATCGAATATTTCGCGAACAAAGCGAACCTTTTTGTTTGGGACGCGCCGGGACACGCTTCCTCGTATCCGTTCTCCTTGCGTTTTTCAATGGACGACGAGGCGCGGTGGCTGATGGCAATTTTGCGAGAAAACGGCTTTTCCAATTTTGTTTTGGTTGGCCAGTCGCTTGGCGGCTATATCGGACAAGTGTTCACGCAGTTGTTTCCTGGCGCGCTACAAGGATTCGTGGCGATTGATTCGGCGCCGCTGCAACGCTGCTATATCACGAAAGCAGAGCTGTGGCTGTTAAAGCGCATGGAACCTGTCTATCGCTATTTGCCTTGGCAATGGCTGTTGAAGCAAGGCACAAGGGGCGTCGCGACAACCGAGTATGGCAGAAAGCTGATGCGTTCCATGATGCTTGTGTACGATGGCGACCAGCCGCGCTACGCGGCGTTGTCCGGCCATGGATTTCGCATGCTTGCCGAAGCGATAGAAACCAACCGCCCGTATTCTTTGACTTGTCCGGTTCTTTTGATTTGCGGAACAAAAGACCAGGCCGGCTCCTGCCGGCGCTATGCGAAAGCCTGGCACAAAAAAACCGGATTTCCGTTGGTATGGATTGAAAAGGCGGGGCACAATTCGAATACCGATGCGCCCGCGCAAGTCAATTCCTGTATCGAGCGGCTCATGAACAGCGCGCGAAAAAACACTTGATCCATTTATGTTCATCAGTGAAAGACAATTATGGGAACAATATCGAAACGGAAAAAAATGGAATTTCGATTGAATTTTTGGAAAAATATTAATTATAAAAATGGAAAACCCGTCGATTTAAAAAACCGGCGGGTTTTGTAGTCAAAAGACGCATCAATCGAATGAAAGACGCGTTCGAAAGCAAAGAATCCAAATCGTTGAAAAGAGATCCAAATACAGGCTACAGCAAACGATCCGGAAAACAACAACCACATTCATTACATAATATATATTATGCGAAGTAGTAAGTGAAATATAATTAGTCTGGATTTTTATCGCTTCCTACTGATTTGAATATCCAGATTTACTTTGGTATTTTTGGGTATTTTTAATTTGAATTGGTGCAAAAATGGTGCATTGTTTTTAGCCGGGTTAAAATCCGGATTCTTTCGCTAATCAAAAAAAAACAGAGAGAACATCCTCTCTGCTGGACCTTGTTGGCTTATACGATGGTTGCTCCAAACGGCATCAAAGCGAGCTTCGCCATTTTGAAGCACTGCAAACCAAACGGAATGCCGATAATCGTGCAGCACAAAATCAATCCATTGACCACCGCCTCCAAAGCGAGCGGGATGCCGCTCAACAACAGCCAAAACACATTGGCTAAAGTCGACATCGTTCCTCCGCCGTAGACGACTTCCTTTCCGAATGGAAAGAAGGCGAGCGACGCGAATTTAAAGCACTGGACACCGATGGGAATGCCAACGATGGTGATACACCAAAATAAACCGGCGACAAACCACGACAAACCTTGCCATAATCCGCAAAATATAAACCAGAGCAAATTTCCTAAAAAACTCATATTGTTCCTCCCTAGCGATTTGTTTTATTGTATCCTAAATAAGAAAACCATTCACGTCTTGTGAATGGTCGGTTGTTTAAAATTCTTTCGCTCTTGCCAAATAGAAGTGGCGCGCGTTGGCGTTGGCGACCTCGGCCGCCCTTCCCTCCAGCGCCGCTTTTTCCAGCACCGGATCGTGCAAGATCATGTTCAGCTGCAAAGCCATCTGGTACTGCTCCTGCATGACGCACGCTTTGATCTTTCTACGCAAATTTTCCTCGCCAATGAGCTCCAGCATCGTTTGCCGGTATTCCTCCTGCGGAACCGGAATCAAATTCGCCGCCTGGCCGTCGAACCAGCCTAAATAGCCGGTATAAATGGCTTTGACGGCCCATTCCACGAGGGAGAAGTATTCGCCAAGCGATTTTGTTTTGAAGCGCTCAGGCAGCTTTACCGCTTCGGCCGTTTCGTTCAGTGTCAAGCCGTCGTTCATGCAGCGCAGCGTTTCAAAGAGCACATACTCCAAAACGTCCCGGTAATTTTGAATGGATCGACGCGCCTCCTCTTTCCCGAGCAAAGGCCATGTGTGCCCCGGCAGAATCGTTTCCGCATCCAAAGCCAAAATCTGATCCAGAATTTCAATCCAGTTGGCTACATCGCGATACGACGAACCCCGCACGCTGTACATATTCGGAAAGACATTGGAGTAATTGTCCCCGACCGCGAGCACGTTGTATTCCGGCAGCAAAACCGAAATGGAATCTTTCGTTTCACCCGGCATGCTGATGAGCTTGAATTTGACGCCGTCAATTTCCCGTTCCACCGACTTTCCGGTATACAACGTCGTCGGCTCCAGCGGCACTTGCGAAGCGCCCGCCTTGATAAAGCCTTCGCGGGGGCCCAAACCATGGGTAATGGCGTCCTCGTCCGACAAGCCGTATCCCCGGGCGAAAATCTTTCGCATATTCAAAATGTTCTCCAGGCGGTCGTAGTACTTCAAATCCTCTCTCGCTTTCGCGAACGCGATGACTTCCTGCACCGTATCCGAAAATACGCCCGCTCCGCCCGTATGGTCGGGGCAAGTGTGGGTGTAAATAATCGTCCGGACCGGTTTTGGCGTGATCTTGCTCAATTCCTTCCGCAAATTTTTCGCGTACCGGTCGCAATCCAGCGCGTCGATCAAAATCACCGAGCTTTTTCCGATGACCGCCGTCGCGTTGCTGTTGCCAAAACCCGTAAAGAAATATACGTTTTCCGCAATCGCATACATCTTTTTTTGAAAATTCTCATTTGTGAACCGGATCAACAATTGTTCTCCATTCATAGTGTGTTTCCCCCCCACTAACTTCATGTCAAAATTGTTAATTCCCAAATTGTTTAACTTTCTTAAATTGTCTATTTCATTATAAAACAAAAAAGACAAAAAATGAATGAATATATACGTAAAACTCTATTTTTAATCTGAGAATTTCGCTTTCTAAGAAAAAAAGAGCTACAGAAACCCGTTCTGAAGCTCGATTTCATTTATCGCAACGCGTATTCTTCCAGACAAAGTCCGTCTTTTGTCATGGCTTGCGCCGCGTCCTTTCCCACATAACGAATGTGCCATGGCTGGCCGTTCATCTGCGTGTAAACCGCTTTGTCCTCCGGATAGCGCACGATAAAGCCATGTGCCGGCAGCCGGTCCAAAAGCCAGGCGTATTGCTCGTTTTGCGCGATATTCTGCTGGGCGTTTTCCCCCTCGCCGATCTGGATGTCCGCGCTCAGTCCCGTCTGGTATTCCGAAGAGCCGGGTCGGGAAAACGAGGCGTCGACCGCCGCTTCCCCATGGGCTTTTTTCAATTCCTCGTACGAGGCTTGAATCGAATCGTAAGGAATAAACGCGGTCATGATCCGCAAATCGACCTGGTTTTCTTTGGCTTCGGCTTCCAGCGCCCGATAGGCGTCGGCCGCCTCCTTGCGCAACGCGATGACGCCCTGCTCGTCCTGGACGACCACGTCCAAATCTTCCGGCATATAGTCCGAAGGCAACGTGTTGTACTGGTTGACCAAAACCGTGATCGAATCCGGATCCTTCACTTCCGCGGCGGACGTGTAGGGCTCCTGATCCAAATTCATCGCGACCCGTTTTTTGACTTCCGCCTCGCTCAAAGACGGATTCGCATCCGCGAATACGCTTTCCCGGGTGGAATACTTTGGCTGTTTTTGCTCCTGCCGCGTCTGTTCTTGGCCTTGCTCCTGGCCCAGCGTCTGAAGCATCATGAACCCGCCAATTCCGATTCCCGCGACCATGCCGACGCAAATCAAAACGATAAACAATTTTTTCATAATCGGATTCCGCCCTTTCCTATTCCCGATCTTTATTACATTTGGCTTTCAGTGTGGATGACGGTTTAAATTTTGGCAGTTTCGAAGCCGGAATGTCCATCGCGGTCTTCAAAACCGGATTGATGCCTTTGCGCGCTTTCCGGTCGAAAATCACAAACTTTCCAAACCCTGTGATGTCCACCTGGCCATCGCTGGCAAGCGCGTCGCCCATTTCGTCGAAAATGCGGTCGATGACCCGAATCGCGTCTTTTTTCTTCATGCCGTATTCTTCCATGAGAATCAGCGCCAAAGACGACTTGTTTACATATTTCGCCATTAAAATTCCGCCTTCAGCTTACGAATCATCAAATCGTTCGCGCAGTCTTTTGGTTCTTTGCCTTCATAAAGGATTTGGTACACTTCTTCGCAAATTGGCATGTCGATGCCTTTTTCCTTCGCCACTTCGTGAACGATTTTAGCGGTTCGCACGCCTTCCACTGTCTTGGTGTTGTCGCGGAAGAAATTTTCTACCGTGTTTTCCGAGCCGATTTGATGGCCCGCCTCAAAGTTGCGGGAGTGGACGCTCGTGCAAGTGACAATCAAATCACCAATTCCCGTCAACCCGATAAAGGTTTCCTCCTTGCCGCCAAAGTACGTCCCGTAACGAATCATTTCCTGAAGTCCACGCGTAATCAAAGCCGCCCGGGTGTTGTCGCCATAGCCCAAGCCGCTCAAAATGCCCGAAGCGATCGCCATGACGTTTTTAATGGCCGCGCCCAGCTCGCTTCCGACTTCGTCGTTGCCTGTGTAAATGCGCAGATACTTGTTCGAAAACAAGTTTTGAATGGCGATGGCGTCCGCGTCGTTTTGCGAAACCGCGTCGATCGAAGTCAGCTGCCGAATGACGACTTCCTCCGCGTGGCTTGGACCGATCAAAGACACGACGCTCGAAAGATGGTCAGGCGAGATACAGCGTCGAATGACGTCCGAAAGACGCTCGTTCGTTTTCGGATTGAACCCTTTCGCAACATTGACCACAATGGCTTTTTTTGTCAAAAGCGGGTCGATTTCCTTGCAAATCGGTTCGATCGCGATGGTCGGAACCGCCAAAACGACGACATCCGCGTCTTTCACGACGGAAAGATCCGTCGTCGCGCGCAAGACCGGATTCAACGCGGTTTCCGCAAAGTATTTAGAGTTTTTATGATTTTCATTGATATCGTTGACTTCAGCAGCATTGACGCCGTAAATCGTCACATCCTGCCCGTTATCGGCTAGAGTTTGCGCAAGCGCTGTCCCCCAGCTTCCGCTGCCGATTACTACCGTTTTCATGATATAGTTTGCCACATTCTTTTTTTGTTAAGCATACGGAACGAATTTGGCGAATGTGGCATCCTTTCCTCAATCGAATGTGCCGTTCAGTATGAGAAATCGCCCGCTACGATTTTTTACGGGCGATGATATGGATCGGCGTTCCGACAAAGCCGAACGCCTCACGCAGTTTATTTTCAATGTAACGCTTGTACGAAAAGTGGAAGAGCTCCGGATCGTTGACGAACAACACGAACGTCGGCGGTTCCACGCTGACCTGGGACGAATAATAAATCTTTAGCTGCCGCCCGTTGTGCGGTTTTGGCGGATTCATCATTTGCGCGTCCAAAACGACGTCGTTGAGCACGTTGGTCGGAATCCGCAGCGTGCACGCGTCGTGGACCTGGTCGATCAAAGGAATCAAATTCGACACTTTCGCGCCGGTTTTGGCGGATACGAACGCGATCGGCGCGTAATCCAAATATTTGAATTCTTCGCGAATCTTCTTCGTGATCTGGTTCATCGTCTTTTCGTCTTTTTCCACGCTGTCCCATTTGTTGTAGACGATAATCACGCCTTTTCCGGCTTCGTGCGCCAAACCCGCCACATGCTTGTCCTGCTCACGGATCCCCAGCTCGCCGTCAATCAAAAACAACGCGACATTCGACCGTTCGATCGCCCCCTGGGCGCGCAAAATCGAGTACTTCTCGATGGACTCGTAAATTTTGCCCCGTTTGCGGATCCCGGCCGTGTCGATGATCCGGTATTCCCGGTCCTCGTGCCGGAAAGCGGTGTCGATCGCGTCCCTGGTCGTTCCCTCGATGTTGGAGACGATCGAGCGCTCTTCTTTCAGGATCGCGTTTACAAGCGAGCTTTTACCAACATTCGGCCGACCAATGACGCAAAACGAGGTAATGCCCTCATACGAAGGCAAATTGCGATCCGGCATATCCTTGACGACTTCGTCGAGCAAATCCCCCAGTCCAAGGCGATGCGTGCCGCTAATCGGGATCGGATCCCCCAGACCCAGCTCGTAAAATTCATATGTGTTCATCCGCAAGGATTCATTGTCGGCTTTGTTGACCGCCAAAATAACCGGCTTCTTCGATTTTTGCAGCCGGCGCGCGATCGCGATGTCATCGCTGACGACGCCTTCCCGGGCGGATACGAGCATGACGATCACATCCGCTTCCTCGATGGCGATGTCGACCTGCATGTTGATTTCCTCGGAAAATGGCTGGTTTTCCAGCTGGATCCCGCCCGTGTCAATGACCCGGTACTGCTGGGTCAGCCACTCCACCTCTCCATAAATTCGATCCCGGGTCACGCCCGGCGAGTCTTCGACGATGCTTTTGCGTTCGCCGATCAATGCGTTAAAAATTGTTGATTTGCCTACGTTCGGACGTCCGACCAAGGCTATGGTTCCACGAATCATACGATTGCTCCTTTCTAGAGCGCTTTATCAATAATATCCTGTACGACTTCCTCCACCTCGTCGATGGTCAAGTCCGAAGTGTCCACCTCGATGGCGTCGTCCGCCTTTCGCAGCGGCGACACTTTTCGATGGGTGTCCTGATAGTCGCGGGCCACGATATCCTGATAAATCGTTTCATAATCGCTTTCGATTCCTTTTTCTACGTATTCATTATACCGTCGTTCGGCTCGCGCTTTTGGCGAGGCGCTCAAAAAGATTTTCACTTCCGCGTCGGGAAGCACGGTCGTCCCGATATCCCGGCCGTCGACGATAAAGTTTTTTGGCTCCGTGGCTTTTTGCTGGAGCGCCACCATGCGCTCGCGAACCATCGGAATCGTCGCGATCTTCGATGTGAAATTGGAAATTTCATTCACCTTGATCGCCTCGGTCACGTCGTTTCCGTTCAAATACACGACGGGTCCGTCAAACGAGATGCGAATCGTGTCCAGCAGCCGCTGAAGCGCCATCTCGTCATCGAGGGCGACATCGTTTTGCCGGATGGCCAAAGCGACGCAGCGGTACATCGCGCCCGTGTCGAGATGGGTCATGTGGTTGTGTTCGGCCAGCCGGTTGGAAATCGAGCTTTTGCCGACGCCGCTTGGCCCGTCGATCGCGATATTGATCTTACGCATTAGGCCGAGATCCCCATGACGAAGTAAATCGTCATCGCGATGGAGGCAAGCAGCAGAACGATCAAAACGATCAAGGCGATATTCAGCCACATACCGGATTTTTTCGACTTCTTCTCCGATAAATCGTTGTCGTAGTCTTCCGCGCGCATCCGCATTTTCGCGCTCGGCATTTCCACATCCTCTTTCACGACGACTTTTGTTTCTTCCCGTTTTGGCTTGGACGCGGCCGTTTTTTTCTTTTTCTTCTTTTTTCTAGGGCGGACGGGCTCTTCTTCAAAGTCGATTTCCTCCTTGCGCGTCATCAGCACGTCGAGACGGTCCGTATCCGCCTTTTCGTCCGCGCGGATGTCGTTGCTGGAAAGGACGATTTTTTCAATTTCCTTCTTTTCCTCGGCTTTCGCCTGCTCGATCATCCGGTTGACTTCCTCCTGACTGATTTCCGTTTCCTTGATCGCGACCGGATTGATGCGCGTCAGCTTTTGATTGGGCATCAAAGAGGAAAGCGCCGACTCCTCGCTAATGGATTTAGGCAGCTTCATCGTCGAACCGCCTTCGTCTTCGTCCTCCTCCATCGGCAGGAAGTGACGCGTCCGCTTTTTCGTTTCGGCCGGCGTGTCGAGCTGCCGCAAAATGTTGATTTGCGTATCGTCCGTGATTCGCGTTCCGTTGTCGATATTATACTGTTTCACTTCGCCAAGCAGCTCGTCCATGACAGGACTCGTCCGAAAATCGCTTTTCGCGCTTTGACGCGCTTTTGGATCCTCGTGCACATGCATCGGTCTGGACGCATGGGAAAGCTGATGGTTTTGCACCCGTGACAATCGAGGCTTGACCGGCTGGCTTTGCGCCGCCGTCGTTTCCTCGTCCAATTTATCTCTAAATTCCTGGTATTTTTTGGTTCTTGACAATTGAGCCATAGTGACCTCCCTTAAGTAATCTCATATATTATACACAAAACAAGAGTAAATAAAAACCGTCTGCGCATAAGTATCGGGCAAAACAGAAAAAAAGACATAGAAAAACTATGTCTGATTGCAAAAGACTATTTCGCGCGGCCCGAGTATTTTCCGTCGCTCGTATTGATGACGATCATCTCGCCCTCGCCAATGAAAAGAGGCACTTTCACTTCAAGGCCTGTCTCCATCACGGCCGTTTTCATCGCGTTGGTCGCCGTGTCGCCTTTGACCGCCGGCTCGCATTCCACGATTTGCAGCGTCGCCTTGTCCGGCAGGGATACACCAATGATTTCGCCATCGTAACTGGTGATGTTCACGTTGTCGTTGGCTTTGATGAATTTTCTCTCCCACTCCAGACGAGCCGTAGGAATCTCGACTTGCTCGTACGTTTCGTTATCCATGAAAACCATCGCGTCGTCCGTGTCGTACAAGTACTGCATTTCCTTTTTCTCGATCATGGCAGGTTCCACTTTTTCGCCGCCGCCCCAGGAAAGCTCGACGTTGCTTCCTGTCCGCAGGTTGCGCACTTTCGCTTTGACAACCATCGCGGAACGCGCTGTTTTGTTTTGGGAAATATCAAGAACGACATAAATATCGTTATCGACGCAAATCGTTTGTCCCGGTTTTAAGTCATTTGAGTTGATCATGATTATCTCTCCTTTTTTCCACTATTAAATGTAATGAACTTGGCGGTTTTTGTCAACCGCAAGAAAAAAAGCACCGAAGTGCTTTCTTTCTGTATCGAAAGGAATCGATATGAATAATATACTCACATACTTAAGGAAGGATGTATGTATGCGAGAAGTTGAGATTGAGCCTTGTCTCAACTTTTATCCGTCCTTATAGTACACCTATCGAAGAAAAATGTAAACCCTTACAAATTATTTCTTTTACAAAATTCACGATTCGGATTTCGAGCGGATGTACGCGTCCATCGCCGCCGCGCTTTTCTTTCCGGCGCCCATCGCGCTAATGACGGTCGCCGCGCCGGTTACGGCGTCCCCGCCAGCGTAAATGCCCTCTCTGGACGTCTGCTCGTTTTCATCCACGATCAAGCAGCCGCGCCGGTTGACTTCCAACCCTTGCGTCGTGTGGCGAATCAAAGGGTTTGGCGACGTTCCGATCGCCATGATCATACAGTCGGCGTCAATCGTGAAATTGCTTCCCTCGATCACGACCGGGCGTCTTCTGCCCGAGGCGTCCGGCTCGCCAAGTTCCATGCGGACGCACTCGACTTTCTCGACCCAGCCTTCCTCGTTGCCGATGACCGCGACTGGATTGCACAGCAAATCAAAAATGATGCCTTCCTCCATCGCGTGCTCAACTTCCTCCTTGCGGGCCGGAAGCTCTTCAAGCGAGCGTCGGTACACAATGTGCACTTCGGAGCCAAGCCGGCGAGCGCATCGCGCCGCGTCCATCGCCACGTTGCCGCCGCCGACCACGACGGTCTTGGCCGGACGCTGAATCGGCGTGTCCACGCCTTCCTTGTACGCCTTCATCAAGTTGATGCGGGTCAAAAACTCGTTGGCCGAATACACGCCTTTGAGGTTTTCACCCGGCAGTCCCATAAAGTTTGGCAGACCCGCACCCGAGCCAATAAAGATGGCTTCGAAGCCGTCCTCGATCAGCGCGTCGATCGTGTCGCTGCGCCCAACCACGAAGTTTGTGACGATCTCGACGCCAAGCTCCTTCAAATGGCTGATTTCCGCCTGCACGATTTCCTTTGGAAGCCGGAATTCCGGAATGCCGTACATCAGCACGCCGCCCGCGACGTGAAGCGCCTCGAAAATCGTCACGTCATATCCCATGCGCGCCAAATCGCCAGCCGCCGTCAATCCCGCCGGTCCGGCGCCCACGACCGCCACCTTGTGGCCGTTGGATTGCGGCTTGCTTAACGGCGCGTCGTGCTCGTTGCGATGCGTGTCCGCGACAAAGCGTTCCAGACGCCCGATCGCGACCGCCTCGGTCTTGATTCCGCGCACGCAGTATTTCTCGCACTGGCTTTCCTGCGGACAAACCCGGCCGCATACCGCCGGCAAAGACGAAGTCATGCCGATGATGCGGTACGCTTCCTCGAAATCGCCCTCTTTGATTTTTTCGATAAACTCTGGAATGTTGACATTGACCGGGCATCCCTGGACGCATGGCTTGTGTTTGCAATGAAGGCAGCGCTGCGCCTCCTCGATCGCCATTTGCGGCGTGTAGCCCATGGCGACTTCTTCAAAGTTGGTGATCCGGACTTCCGGTTCCTGGGTCGGCATCGCGACCTTGTTCGGGGACATGTTCGGCATTATTGAACCTCCTTCTTTAAAAGACGGCACGCGGCGTCGCGTTCGTGCCGTTCAAAATCGCCATACGCGCGGTTGCGGCTCATCGCCCCGTCAAAATCGACGGCGTGGCCGTCGAAATCCGGCCCATCCACGCAGGCGAACTTGATTTCATCGCCGACCTTCAAACGGCATCCGCCGCACATGCCCGTGCCGTCGATCATAATCGGATTCATGGACACGATTGTCGGGATTCCGTATTTTTTCGTCACTTCACAAACAAATTTCATCATGATCACCGGGCCAATCGCGATGACCTTATCAAACTTCTCACCGCTTTGAATGAGCTCTTCCAGCTTTTGCGTCACCAGACCTTTTTCGCCCGCGCTGCCATCATCCGACATCAAATAATAGGCATCGGACACCGCCTTGAACTCATCTTCCAAAATCACCAGATCCTTGTTGCGAAAGCCCGAGATCGTCGTCACGTCCGATCCCGCTTTGGCAAACGCCTTGGCAGTCGGATACGCGATCGCGCAGCCTACGCCGCCGCCAATCACGCACACCTTTTCACCTTCGATCTCGCTTGGCTGGCCAAGCGGGCCGACAAAGTCCGCCAGACTGGCGTCTTCCTCGAGCTCGTTGAGCAGCATCGTCGTCTTGCCCACGATTTGGAAAATGATCGTCACTTCCCCGCTGTCCGGATCGCTGTCGGCGATCGTCAGCGGAATGCGTTCTCCCTCGTCGTGAACCCGTAAAATGATGAACTGACCCGCTTTGGCGCGTTTGGCCACGTGGGGCGCGTCAATCACCATTTTGGTCACCGTTGGATTCAAGACTTCTTTTTTTAAGATTTTATACATTCCAAAGTCACCTCTCTCGTTTTTTGATATTACCTATCAATTATACTGAAAATTGTTTCAATGGTCTAGGCTGAAATTTTCAAAAGTTCGATGCTTCCGGAGCCACTGCACGCCAAAATCGCACAAATCGCGCATCGGCACGACCCGGCCCAGCTCGTTTTTTACGACGAAACCGCCCTGCCTTTCGTAGTCCATGCCAAGGCAAGCGAAGTCGCTGTCGTCGTAGTCATACTCGTCAAACGTCTTCCAAACCCGTTTTCCATCGACAAGAACGCTGGCGCCCTGACGCACGAGAGGAGTCGAGGGCAGATGAGCCTCGGACCAGTGCAAACACGTGCAGTTTCCATAGTCCACCCCCAGCAAAAGCACTTTCGCCTCGCGCGCGTACAACGTCTGAAGCGGTGAATCCGCCCCGAGCCCAAAGTCCAGTCCGTGACGTTCCACGATCGTTTCGGCGTGTGTTCCCCAGGCGGCGAACGAAACCTGGGGATGGGCGGAACGAACCACGGTTGGATCCATCAAAAAGTGCTCGACGACCTGCCCCATGGCGCGAACCGGACTCGTTCGGGAAAACGGCGGCATCGTGGCGCGGATCCGTGGCCACCACGAGGCGGGAACCGGCGGGTCCTGCCAGTATGACGGTTCGGAATTGGCGCCGGACTGGGCGGGCATGACAATCGTTCCCGCGACGGATTTCAACGCCTGGACGACGGTTTCGGCGCCGCCAACGACCCATCCAAGTTTTGAAAGCGAGGAATGCACAAGCACAATATCCTCTTTGCGGATCCCAAGATCCAAAAGCGCTTCGCGCAACGAGTCAAAGGTATGGGGCGCCAAGGTTTGCGCCACGACTTCTTTTTCTGTTGATTTCATCGGTTCCCTCTTTCTAAAAAAAGCGCATTCAAGCGCTTTTTTTGGTCTTTGTTTTTCCTGCGTCGGTAAAATCGCACACGTCGAAGTGGACCATTGGCAAATCTTCCGGCAGTCCCTCGTTGTACGTGCGGTTGCCGATAAAACGCAAAAAATCCTTTTCTTCGGCTTTGTCGTCAACGGCCGCCAAAAACAGCCGGATCGCCGTTTCGCCTGTGATGAGCGCCTTGTCGTACAAATCGAAAAACGATTCGGTCGACACGCGGTTCTCGTCGGCGGGATGGATCCACTTTTTATGCGTCAGGTTGCAGATGTCATAGTCGTCCACCGGGGCGTTTGGCACGATCAGTCCGGATGCCAGGTTTTTCGTGCCGGTCAGCTTTTCAAGGCTTTTGAGCGAAGCCAGTTTGACGCCTTTTGGATCGTGCTCCAGTTTTTGGACGCGGTGCCAGTCGTCAAGCGCGTCTTTGATTTGATGCGGCGCGATTTGCTCGTTGAAAACGGCCTCGATCGCCGGCACGTAAATGCGCGCGACTGCCCTGGCTTCCTCGAGCGAGCAGTTGGCGATCGCCGGCGTGTCGAATTGTTTTGTCGTTTCGCCGTTTTTCACTTTCAAAACGATCGAATCCAGCACCGATTCCATCCGGTGGTGGTTCCAGCTGTTTTGCGCCGAGCCGTGCCCCGTCCGGTAGTACACGTATGGATGGACGGTCGAATCGAGCGCCCAGTGGCTTAAATGACCGCACACGTAGGCGATCATGTCCTGGCGGATCGCCGGATCCTTCTCGTGTCGAATCGAGCGCAGCGCGCTTTCATAAAACGCGTTGACATGGCCTTTGTGCAGCTGCCCGCCATAGCGGCGCAAGGTAGCGCCTTTGAGCGGTCCGCCGGCGCCAAATCCATAAAAAAACAAGTAATCCGGTCCGTTGCTGCCTACGGTGAACAAATGCTCGCGCGCGTGCAGCCAGCCGGCATCGGGAAAGCGGTCCGCCATTTCTTTTGCGAACAATGAATGGGTAATGATGTTAGGCATAGTCCATCTCCTTTTCTAGTTGTTTTAAGTAATCGAGCAGCGCGTGCCAGACGACATACTCGGCGTACGTATCCATCATGCAGTACACCCGGATGGCGTGCTGGATGAGCTGCTTTTCGTTTTCGTCGGCCCGGTCGTAGTGCCGGTAGGCGAACACCGCGTTCATCCCGTCCTGGATATCCAGATCCTGGTACGAGTAGTCGGCGTTAAACACCGGCAAAACGCTTTTAAGCGAGTAGTGGCCCCGCATCCGGTTGTCGTAGTACAACCCCTGCTCGAACGGCTTGGACAAGTCGATCATCCGCGAGTACACTTCCTCGAGACGCTGCGCGTACTGGGGAAACTGCATGCCAAGCTGGACGAGCCGCAGCTTTTCGGCGCCCTCCATGTTGTACACTAAAATCGACCCTTTTTTCGGAATGTTTTCCAGCAGCGACTCGATAAACGCCTCGCGGCAGTCCCCGGTCGCGAAAAAATCCATATGGGATAGCGTTCCGTCCTTTTGCTCGACATGCAAAGAGTATTGAAAGCACAGCACGTCGAAAGGATGCATGTTCGGGTACGGGGGAACCGGAAACGTGTCCCATTCAAAATCAAGATAGGAAATGGGATATTCCACCTGCTCCATCCACGTGGACAGTGCGAACGCGTCGCAAAACGGCGCTTGCGTTTTCGACGCCATGAACTGCGCGTACTGCAACGCGAATCCTTCCATCTCGTCCGGATCCATCTCGCAAATGCGGCGGACGCCGTTTTCGTACGCGTCCAGCTTGGCGCGCGAGGTCGTCAAAAACAAAACCGAGTCGTCCGGCTCGTTTTGATCCTGGAAACATAAGTCGTAATAAGCGCATTTGCGCCCCGTCGTGCAGGCGCGGGTGCGCTGGGCGGGCGGCTGCTCTTTTTCCAGCAGCGCGCAAGTCTGGTCGATTAAAACGTCGAGATCGAGCTCGCATTCTTCCAGCAGCTCGCGAATCGTCTTGTTGGCTTTGTTGCGCTTGTTGAAAAGCGAATCGCTGCGAATCAAAAGCTTGGACAAGTCCAGCTCCTGCTCCCGCACATAGTCCTTGTTCAAATAGACGCTGTAAATCTGATCTACCTTGTAGCCAAGCCGTTCCAGGATCTGGACGTCGATCGCGATGTGCAAAATCTCGCTTTCCTTTGGATACGCGCTCAAAAACGGATAGTACAGCACGAGTCCGCGCTCCGTTTTTTGGAGGGCCGGAATTTTCGTGCGCAACGTCTTGTACTCGAACCGCGCGAACCGCACGACTTCGTTTTCCGCGATCAGCGCCGCGCTTTGCGCGTTGGAGTCCCCCGTTTTGCCGACCGCGCTTTGCTCGAATCCGAGAAAGCGGCTCCACAACGACGAAAACGACGTTTCCATATGGTAAAAGTTTTCCTGCTTTAATTTTTTATGTCTACTGTTCCACGCATATCGTTGGCAACGCTGCGCATGGAGAATGTCACTGACGTGTATCATTTCATCACCAGCCTTATCATACACAATCCGCCTGCCTTGTGCCAAACGGAACGAGCCGCAGCTCCTGATTTTTTCTATTCGTTTTCATATTCGCTTTCCAAATACTCCCGTCGCTCGAGCTGTCCTTTGGCGTCTTCCTTGATCAGCTGGTACAAACACGAGAAAACCGGAATAAAGAGAACCATCCCGATCACGCCGGCCAGATTGGCGCCAAGCGTCACGGCAACCATGACATAAATTGGCGGCAGCCCCACGGATTTTCCAACCACGTTGGGATAAATGAAGTTTCCCTCCACTTGCTGAATGCAAACAAACAATATCATAAAGTAAACGCCCTGCATTGGACTTTCGATCGCGATAAAGAGCGCCGAAATGATGGCGGCGCACAACGCTCCGAACATCGGAATGAGCGCTCCGATGCCGACAAGGATCCCGCTCAAAAACGCGAACGGCATCCGGAACAGCGACGAGAACGCGATCACGAGCGTGCCAAGAATCAAGCATTCCGTGCACGTGCCGCTAATGTAGTTGGTGAACGTGTTGCGCACCAGCTGCAAAACGTGGATCGTCTTCTTGTAGTGGGCGCCGGACAAGTACGCCTTCATGAGCACGTGCCCTTCCTTGACGACGGCTTTCTTGTGAAACAGGACGATGATCGAGAACATGATCGCGATTAGCGACGAAAACAAAATCGAGAACGTGTTCGAAACGACCGAGTATACGGAGCCGACGATTTCGCTCACGTTGCCGGAAACGACCCATTGCAGCACGCTGTCGATCATGGAGGAAATGTTGCCCAGATCGGCGTTGAGCGTGCGCAGCCACGAGTGGACGAGCGGAACGGGCTTGGAGGCGTAGTACGCCCAATGGTAAAGATTGTAGATCGTTTTGGGCATAACGGCGATGATCGTCTGCATGCTGGAGGCCACGCGCGGCACGACGATGAGCGCGAACACGAGCAGCAGCGCGACGATGACGAAAATGGCGCCGACGTTGGCGAAAAAGCGAATCGCTTTGTTTTCCTTTCGTTTCCCCGCGAAGCAAACCATGCGGACGAGATTGTTGGCGATGTTGTTCAGGACAAAGCCCATTCCCCCGCCAATTAAAAACGGCATGCAAATATTGAGGACGAGTCCGAAGATCCAGAGGATCTTTTCAAAGTACAGGGCGAGCATCGCGATGGCCACGCCAAATAAAATGATTCGCCGGTAAAGATTTTCCTTTTCTTTCATTGGTTTTGATATTTTCAGCATAGGTTGACTCCATGATTCCCAGTGGTTTACTTTTAATTTTAGCATAATTTAAAGCGGTTTGACGGGAAATGCGTGCAAAATGAAAGAAATTGAAAAGATGAAACAATATGCTTTGACAAACGGAAAGTCGTGGTGTATGAATAGCTTTGTTAAAATAGGTAGGTGGAATATGAGCGATACGAAATATATTTTTGTGACTGGCGGCGTGGTTTCCGGCCTTGGCAAAGGAATCAGCGCGGCTTCTTTGGGACGGCTGCTGAAAGCGAGAGGCTATAAGGTGACTTCGCAAAAGCTGGATCCTTACATCAACGTCGATCCGGGAACGATGTCGCCGTTTCAGCATGGCGAGGTGTTCGTGACCGACGACGGCTTGGAAGCCGATCTCGATTTGGGCCATTATGAACGGTTCATCGACGAAAATTTGCATACATACTCGAATCTGACGACTGGAAAAGTGTACTGGAACGTCATCAATAAGGAGCGGGACGGCAAGTATTTGGGCGAAACCGTCCAAGTCATTCCGCATGTGACCGACGAGATCCGCAACTTCATCATCCAGGCCGGCCGCCACGCGCAAGCCGACATCGTCATTACCGAAATCGGCGGCACGACCGGCGACATGGAAAGCCTTCCCTTCCTGGAATCCATACGGCAGGTGCCACTCATCGTGGGCCGCAGCAACTGCTTGTTCATGCACGTGACGTACATTCCGTACTTGTCTGGCAGTAAGGAGTACAAATCCAAACCGACGCAGCATTCGGTCAAGGAGCTTCAGTCCCACGGCATCAATCCGGACATGATCGTCGCGCGCTGCGACGAAAAGATCCCGCAAAACGTCCTGGACAAGATTTCCTTGTTTTGCAACGTGAGCAGCGATTGCGTCATTGAAAACACGACGCTGGAATCGTTGTACGAAGTCCCGCTGATGTTCGAGGATCAAAACGTGGCCGACATCGTCTGCGACAAGCTCGGCCTGGAAAAACGCCAGCCCGACCTGGAAGAGTGGCGCACGATGGTCGACAACATCAAAGCGTCCAAAGACCACGTGCGAATCGCGCTTGTCGGCAAGTACGTCCAGCTCCATGACGCGTATTTGTCCGTTTCCGAGGCGCTCAACCACGCGGGATTCAAAAACCACGTCCATGTCGATATCGACTGGGTCGATTCGGAAACGCTCGATCCGCAAGCGCTCGACACGGTGTTCAAAGACGTGGATGGCATTATTTTGCCTGGCGGCTTTGGCGGCCGGGGCATCGAGGGAATGATCGCGGTGGCCAACTACGCCCGCCGTCGCCAAATTCCATATTTGGGCATTTGCCTTGGCATGCAGATCGCGGCTATCGCGTTTGCGCGCGATGTGCTCCAGCTGCCGGACGCCAACAGCTATGAGTTCGATCCGCAAAGCGGCAACACCATCATCGACTTTATGGAGGATCAAAGCGACTCGATCCGCAAAGGCGGAACGATGCGTCTTGGCGCCTATCCGTGCGCGATCCGTCCCGGCTCGCAGTTGAGCGCCTACTATGGCAAAGACTTGATCGAGGAGCGGCATCGCCACCGGTACGAGTTCAACAACTTCTATCGCAGCGAGTTCGAGCAAAACGGCATGCGGATTACGGGCACGAGCCCGGACAAGCAGCTGGTCGAGGCGATCGAGTACGCCGACCACCCGTACTACGTGGGCGTCCAGTACCATCCGGAATTCAAATCAAGACCGAATCGGCCGCATCCCCTGTTTCTTGGCTTGATTGAGAACAGCATCGCGTATCGAAACAAAAAGGCGGCGTCCGCTGCCCAATAAAGCGGTTTTGTTTGTCCTTTTCTTTTTTGAAAAGGACTTTTTTTACGGTTTGTGAAAAACATGTGGTAAAAGATGGTATGATGTTTTGGAGAAAAAAGGAGAAGAGAGAATGAAAATCGTTGACAAGTATTTTGGATGTGATGTCTTCAGCAAACGGGAGATGGAAAAATATTTGCCGAATTCCATTTATAAACAAATGGTCAAGGTCATGGAAGACGGCGACGAGCTGCCGCCGCAAATCGCCGACGTCGTCGCCAACGCGATGAAAGACTGGGCGATGGACAAAGGGGCGACCCACTACACCCACTGGTTCCAGCCGATGACCGGCATCACCGCGGAAAAGCACGACGCCTTCATCAATCCGACCGGCCCGAACACGGTCATTTCGGATTTCCGGGGCAAGGAGCTCATCAAAGGCGAGCCGGACGCGTCCAGCTTTCCAAGCGGCGGATTGCGCGCGACGTTTGAGGCCCGGGGCTATACGGCGTGGGATCCGACCAGCTATGCATTCGTCAAGGAAAAGACGTTGTACATTCCGACGCTGTTTTGCTCGTACGACGGCAGCGCCCTGGACAAAAAGACGCCGCTGCTGCGCTCGATCGACGCGCTCAACACGTCGGCGGTGCGCCTGCTCAACCTGATGGGCTACGACACGAAGAAAATCAATATCACCGTCGGTCCGGAGCAGGAGTACTTTCTCATCGACGAGGCGATGTACAAGCAGCGCCTGGATTTGATGGTCACGGGACGGACGCTTTTTGGCGCCCCGCCCGTCAAGGGACAGGAGCTGGACGACCATTATTTCGGCAATATTAACGAGCGTGTGAAAGCGTACATGGAGGAAGTGGACGAGGAGCTTTGGAAACTGGGCGTATTCGCCAAGACCGAGCACAAAGAAGTGGCGCCTTGCCAGTTCGAACTGGCGCCGGTGTATACTTCGACCAACCAGGCCAACGACCAAAACCAGCTGACGATGGAAATCCTGCAGCGGTGCGCGACCCGGCATGGCTTTGTGTGCCTGCTACATGAAAAGCCGTTTGAAGGCATCAATGGCTCGGGCAAGCACAACAACTGGTCGTTTACGACCGACGAAGGCGAAAACGTGCTCGAGCCGGGCGACTCCCCGCAAGACAACATCCGCTTTTTGACGATGCTGGCCGCCATCATCAAGGGCGTCGACGAGTATCAGGACTTGCTGCGGATCTCGGTGGCGAGCGCGGGCAACGACCACCGTCTGGGCGCCAACGAGGCACCGCCGGCCATTATCTCGATTTACTTGGGCGAGGAGCTGACGAGTATTTTGCAGGCAATCGAGGAAGGCCGCGAATACGTCGACCAGATCGACAAGAAGCTCGAGCTTGGCGTCAGCGCCCTGCCGCAAATCGCCAAGGACTCGACCGACCGCAACCGGACTTCCCCGTTCGCGTTTACCGGCAACAAATTCGAGTTCCGGATGCTTGGCTCCAATTTGAACATTTCGTGTCCGAACACGATTTTGAACACGATCGTGGCCGAGGAGCTCGACCAGTTCGCGACCGAGCTGGAATGCTATCCAAAGGAAATGATGACCGAGGCGCTCATTGGCATCGTGCGCCGGACGCTCAAAGAGCACAACCGCATCGTCTTTTCCGGCAACGGCTACAGCGAGGAGTGGAAACAGGAGGCCGCGCGCCGTGGCTTGCTTGAGCTGAAAACGACAGCCGACGCCCTGCCCCACTACACCGATCCGAAAAATCTGGCGCTTTTCGCCAAGCACAACGTGTACCAGCCTCACGAGCTGCACGCCCGCGAAAACATCTTGCTAACAAACTACTACCAGGTCATCGTGATCGAGGCCAAAACGATGATTTACATGCTGCGCAAGGAGATTTTGCCGGCCATCTTCTCCTACGAAGCGAAACTGGCGCAAATCATCCAGACGAAAAAATCGTGCGGCATCGTGGCGCCAATGGAAGAAAAGATTTTGAAAGACATCAACTCGCCGCTGGAAATCGTGTCCGACCACGTCGACAAGCTGGAGACGCTGCTGCAAGTCAATCCGGAAAGCGAAAAAGAGGCGGCGCGGTTCGCGGCCGACGCCTTGCTTCCGCTCATGGAAGCCATTCGCGCCCTGACGGATACGATCGAGAAAAACGTGTCGAAATCCGAATGGCCGCTGCCGGACTACAATGATATTTTATTTAAGTCTTTTCAATAATTTTCAATGTTTTCAAGTTTGAAATCTATTCCGTTACCGTTTACAATAGTAAATGCATAGAGGAGGCAAATTATGAATAAAAAATTCGTTTTAGGTGCTCTTTCGCTGTTCCTGTTGGCTGGATGTGGCACAAGCACAGATACAACTAAAGAAGAAACAAACGAAGAAGCAACGACAACGGTTGACGAAGCCGGTGGAGCGCAGTCGAGCGCGGAAGTAACGGACGCGGACGGCGCGGTTACGAAAGCGGAACTGGAAGAGGAAAACGGAAAAATCACTTCGGTTTCGATCGACGTCATCGACAAAGACGGAAAATCGAAGAAAGAACTGGGTGACGAGTACAACATGAAGCAGGCTTCCGCCATTGGTAAAGAATGGTACGAGCAGGTAAAATACCTCGAACAGTTCATCATCGACAACGGAATCGACGCGGTGAAACTGAACGCGGACGGTTACGCGGAAAACGAAGACCTGAAATCCGGATGCACGATCAACTTGACGGACATCATGGAAGCAGTCAACGAAGCCAACAACAACAACGCCCAGAAATAAGAAAACTGATTTTTAAGGCATAGACCTGCGCAAGCGGGTCTTTTTTTATAAGTTATACTTTTATAAAGACAACTTTTTGTTTTGTCTGGTTTGCGGTCATTCCGATTGAAACGCCCTTTGAAAGCGCTAGAATAGAGTTAACAGGAGGCCAAGAATATGTACAAAAAAATCTCACTCGCAGCACTTTCCCTCGTCCTGCTCGCTGGATGCGCCAATGAAACCGCAAAAGAACCAGCCGCAGACGACACGGGCACGAAAGACATCGCAAACGAAACCATGAAAGGAACGTCCCAATACGACAATGGCGGCATCGTCAATGCCACCGTTGAAAAAGAAGGAGAAAACCTTTCAAATGTCATGATCGAATTCGTGGACAAGGATGGAAACGCCATTACGGAACTCGATCAGTTGTACGGGCCTGACAAAGACACCCAGACCAGTATCGACACGGAATGGCTGGATCAAGTCGACTATCTTGAAAACTACATCAAGGAGCATGGCGTTGATTCGATTACCGTGGATGAAAACGGAAAACCAACCAACGACGATTTGAAAGACTATGTCAGTCTGGACGTTCGTCCAATGCTCGAGGCAGTCAAGGGCGCCATCGGGAACGAAGCCGACGACTAACAGAGAATTTCCTTCGTTATGAAATAAGAAAAAAAGCCGATTTGTGAAAGAACCGGCTTTTTTTGGCGTCAAAACCCGAGATTGTCGTTGACAAGAATCACATGGATGCGTTCCGGATGTCTGGAAAAGCGGGTAATCAAAAACTGACAGCAAATCGTATCCGGCGACTTGCAGTCGAAGCAGGTGCCGGTTTTCGCGCACGGCGTATTTAAATCGAAACGCTGGGCGTTGATCGGAGCCGCCACGTTGCGCGCCCGCTTCATCGCCTCGTCGACATCCGAGCACACTTTGTTCATTCCCGCGATGAAAATCACGCGGCGCGGTCCTTGCGCGATGGCCGACACCCGGTTGGCGTTGCCGTCGATGTTGACAAGCACCCCGTCTCTTGACAGCGCGTTGATCCCGGACAAAAAGACGTCCGCGTCGTAGGCGGCCAGCATCGCGGCCCGCTTGTCTTCGCACTCGTCCCGGTCGATAAACGTGTAGTCTTTCGTTTTCAGCGCGTCCTTCAACCCGATTTCCTCCACGCTGACGCCTCCGCCCATCGTAATCGTGCTGTGCTTTGGAATGAGGTCCAGGGCGATGCGCAGCGCTTCCTCGCGGCTGGCGGCGTAATGGCCTGTCATATTCCGGCTCGCCAGTCCCTTGATGACGACTTGCGCCAGTTTGGCGTTGCGCAAGCTTTCAAAATCATTCATACTCTTTCTCCTTTGTGTTCCCTTCCATCTTATCAAATCCATAGACTGAAAAAAAGATGCCCGGCATCCAGGCATCTTTATTTCAAATGTTTTCTTAGCTCGTTTAAAACGACATCCACGTCGATCGGCTTTGGAATATGGGCGTCCATGCCCGCTTCCCTCGCCTTTTTGGCGTCGTCGACAAACGCGTCGGCCGTCATCGCGAAAATCGGCACGTCGCGATCTTTTCTTCGCAGCGCCCGAATGGCTTTCGTGCTTTCAAATCCATTCATTTTTGGCATCCGGATATCCATGAGCACCGCGTCGTAGTAGCCCGCTGGCGAACGGGCGAACATGTCCAGCGCCTCCTGGCCGTTTTGGGCCCACTCCAGCAAAAAGCCTTCCTCCTCGAGCAAGTCGTGGGCGATTTCCCAGTTCAGCTCGTTGTCCTCGGCCACAAGCAGGCGCCGGCCGGCGAACGAGAACGTTTCCGGTTTGGCGGCTGGCTCGGTTCCGGTCTGCCGGTTGGCGAACGGAACGAGTCCGGCATACAGCGAAGAGGCGAACAACGGCTTTTGAATGAATCCGTCGACGCCGGCATCCAAGGCTTCTTGCTCGAAATCCGACCAGTCGTACGCGGAAATCAAAATGATCGGGATGTGGTCGTCCAGCGTTTTGCGGATTTGGCGCGCGATCTCGATTCCATCCAGATCGTCCAGCTTCCAGTCCAGAAGAATCGTGTCGTAGCGCTTTTGGCGCAGACAGGAAAGCGTCTGGTGCCCGTCCGTGATGTAGTCGGCGCGAATGCCGATTTCCGCCAAAGCCGACTGTGCCGTTTGGCAAAGCTGCTCGTCGTCGTCGACAAGAAGCATCGTCCAGTTTGGCAGACAAAGTTTTTCATCCGGATTGGGCGCTTTTTCCAAATCCACCACGATGTGGAACGTGCTGCCCTCGTTGACTTTGCTGTCGATCAAAATCTCGCCATGCATCGCGTCCACGATGTGTTTGGTAATCGCCATGCCAAGGCCGCTGCCTTCCGTGCGCGTGACGCGCAAGTGGTCGTCGCGGGCGAACGATTCGAAAATGACTTTCTTAAAGTCCTCGCTAAACCCGATTCCCGTATCCGACACGATAAAATGGACTTCGACGTTTTGATCGGAAACCGAAGACGCCTTCTCGTACAAACCGATACGAATGCTGCCCTGTTCAGGCGTGAACTTGATCGCGTTGGACATAAGGTTGAGCAGCACTTGATTGAGGCGCAGCGCGTCGCAATACACGTTTTCAGTGATGATGTTCGAAACCGAGACGTCGAAATTTTGATGTTTCGCCTTCATTTGCGGCTGCACGAGCGCGACGAGGTCGTTGACGATCGTCTTCAGGGACACGATGTCGTTGGACAACGTCATTTTTCCGCTCTCGATTTTCGACATGTCCAATATGTCGTTGATCAACCCAAGCAAATGCTTGCTGGAGAGCGTGATGCGCTTCAAGCAATGAAGCACCCGGTTCTTGTCGTCGATGTTCGTCGTGGCGATCGCCGTCATCCCGATGATCGCGTTCATCGGCGTACGGATATCGTGGGACATGTTGGACAAAAACTCGCTCTTGGCCTGGTTGGCTTTTTGCGCCTCGACTTTCAGCTTTTCCGACACCTTGATTTGCTCCCGGGAGTAAATGTAGTAGCGGTAAAACAAGTAAAACAAGCCGGCCAAAATAATGAGCGTGCCGCCAATGTACAAGGTCAAGTCGGTTCTTGTCATGTCGTTGACGATGTTGTTGATGGGGCCAAACGGAAGTTCCGTAATCAAATACCACTCTGAATACGGCAGCGGCGTGGCGAAAATGTAGCTTTCCTGCCCGTTTTCGCTCAGCACCCCGGTAAAATCCTCGTTTTTGTCAATCGCCTGTTTCAGCTCGGCTAGTTTTTCCGTGTTTTTCTCGTCCTTCCACTTTTCAAAATACGTTCCGGCGAACTCGTGTCCGAACTCGCCCGAGTCGCGGATGACATACGTTCCGCCTTTTCGAATGATGGCCGATTCCACCATGGACGAGTTCTCGCTTTGAAACAGCGACTCCGCCAGCGAGGAAGCCGGAAATCCGACAACGAGCGCGACCGATTTTTCATCGCCTGGCATGGGATAGGAAACCGGATAGCTGAACAAGATCGTCCGCTCGCCATTGTCGCCAAGAACCGAGGCGATTTGCGTCTTGTCCTGCACCAGCGCCTCGACAAACTCCCTGGAGCCTTTGATGACGATCGGATCGCCATACACTGTGACGAATTTGTCGTCATCCATGTACAGCGACGCGCATTCGAAACCACGCAGGCGGGCTTCCTGCTCCAAACCGGCGAAAAACGCCGTTTCGTTTTCCGAAAGATCCAAACCGTCGACGAGCGCCTTCAACTGCATAATGCGCAGCTCGACAATCGTTTGAAAGTGCTGGATGTTTTTCTCGTTGATGCCTTTCATGTAAATTTCGCCGATCTCGTCAATCGAATTGCGGCTTTTTTGATTCGTGCAGTAAAACACGAAACTGAACATAAAGGCGGTGACGAAACAAAAAACAACAAACGAAAGAACGAGTTTGCGCGGAATCGTCAATTTCTTACGCTTCATAGCCGACGTGCCTTTCGATTGCCGTCATGACGCGCTCGTATTCCGTTTTCAGCTCGTCTGCTTTCGCCGCTCCTTCATCGCTCCATCCAAAACGGAAAAGCTCGCAAAGCGTGTCGGCTTTTTGGTATAAAGCCGTCATACTTAAGTTTTGCGCCACGCCTTTGATCGTATGCAAAGCCAGGAACGCGGCCTTGTCGTCATGCGCCGCGATGGCCGCTTCAAACCGGGAAAAGCTGGGATCGTCCGCGAACTTTCGCAAAAATTTAACGATGAGCCGATCCGCGCGCAGGCGGCGCTTCGCTTCCTCGTAGTCGCCATCCATCGCTTTATAACATTGTTCCAAATTCATATTCATTCCTCTTGGGCAAGATGGTCGATTCGATACGCGTTCTTGCCGCTTTTCTTCACTTCATACAACAGCCGGTCCGCGGTTTCAAACAAGACGTCGTAATCGCGGGCGCACGTTTCGGTCGTCGCGACCCCGACGCTTGTTTGAATCGGATATCCTTTGTATTCGCCTTGAATGCTATGGAAAATCCGGTCGATCACCGGCGTAATGTGGTCGTGGTACTGCAAAAACACAACAAACTCGTCCCCGCCGATGCGCGCGGCCACGTCGTAGGAACGAATACAGCGCGTGATACGGCTGACGAGTGTTTGCAGCACCTCGTCGCCAAATTTATGGCCGTTTTCATCGTTGGCCGTTTTAAAGTTGTCCAGGTCGATAATCATCAGGGCGAAATGGTCGTTCGTCTTTTCATCCAGCCGCGACTGAATGAGCACCGGCGCGTACGCTTTATTCACCAGGCCGGTCAGCCCGTCGTGGTGGGCGCTGCGCTCCAGCGCCTCCCGCTTCACTTTTTCGTCATGGACATCCACGATCAATCCAAAGTAGCCATGGCATTCCTCCTCGTTGAAAATGCCATGCAAAATAAAGTTGAACCAGTGCGGCTCCCCATTTTCCTGAAGCGCCAGCTCCAGTTCGCATTCCGGTCGCTCCCACGAAAGCTGGCGGATTCGATCGCACAGGCGTTCAATGTTATCCTGTCCGAGCACCGCCATGAGATCGGGCTGGTCGAGCGGGTCGGCGATGACGGAGTCCAGGTTAAACTTATGGGCGGCCAGCATGCTAAGCGTAAGCACGGGTGGACTGAAGGTGTACTCGAACCGCATTTCCTGCGAGCGGCTCGTGTAAAACGCGTACTTGGTGCGTTCGTACACCAAATTCGAAATCGACTTCTCGTTGTAAACCGGCGCGCTCGTGGACAAGGACGAAGGATCGGCGGACGCGGATGGATCCGGGCCGAAATCGACTTGTTTCAACCGGCGGCGGGCGCGTTCCAGACAACGCAGCAGCCGCTGGGAAAAGCAGCCGCATTCCCCGTTCAAAATCATGGTCAGCGCCTGTTCGGGCGAAAAGGCTTTTTTATACACCCGCTCTTCCGTCAAGGCGTCGTACACGTCGGCAAGCGCGACAACCTGGGCCGAGATTGGAATTTGCTCGCCTACCAGGTGGTCCGGATAGCCTTTGCCGTCGTAGCGTTCGTGGTGCCAGCGCGCGATTTCGATCGCGGTTTTTACAAGCTCGTCATGCTGGTAGCTTGGCACCTTTTCCAGCATTTGGGCCCCGTAAATTGTATGGCGCTTCATTTGCTCGAATTCCTCGTCCGTCAGCCGGCCGGGCTTGTTCAGGATTTTCTCGTCGATCGACATTTTTCCGACATCGTGAAGGGCCGAAGCGAGCGCGATACGCTCGATTTGCTCGTCGTCCATCGTGAAGGTCGGATCCATGGCGCGCAGTTCCGTGAGCAGCAGCTTCGTCATCGCCCGCACATTCAAGACGTGCCGGCCCGACTCCTCGTTGCGGAACTCGACAATGTGGCTCAGGATGTTGATCAGCATGTTGCTTTGGCGCGTTTTTTCCTGCACCTGGGCGGCGACAAGCCGTTCGAGATGTTTTTGGCGCGCGTCGAGCAAAATCATGTTTTCGACCCGGTGCGTGACGATCGAGGCGTCAAACGGCCGGGAAATGAAGTCGTACACGCCAAGGTCGTACGCCTTATGAATGTAGTCGGCGCCGGTTTCCGCGGAAATCATGATGACGGGCAACTGCGCGTTCCATCCGCGTTCCCGCATGACTTCCAGCACCTCGAAGCCATCCATTTCCGGCATCATGTAGTCAAGCAAAACGAGCGAGAGTTCGAATCCGTGATCGTTCATAAGCCGGATCGCCTCTTTACCGTCTCCCGCTTCGATCAAGTCGTATTTGTCTTCGAGCATATCCGTTAAAATGAGGCGGTTGATTTCCGAGTCGTCGACAATGAGCACTTTAGGTTTAAACGACATGGAGCTTTTTTTCCTTCAGCTTTCTGGAAAGCGTCGTTTTGTCCTGAGCGTACGCGATCGCGCTGTCGCGCGTGATCCTGCCCGCGTTGAACAAGGCGAGCAGCGCGTTGTCCATCGTTTGCATGCCGCCTTCCTGGCTGGAAAAGATCACGTTGTCGATTTGATGGATCTTTCCTTCCCGAATCAGGTTGGCGATCGCCGGCGTGACGATCATGACTTCGAAGGCGGGTACGAGCGTGCCGTCGATACCGGGCACAAGCTGCTGGCTGACCACCGCTTTGAGCACCATGGACAGCTGGACGCGGATTTGCGCCTGCTGGTTGGCCGGAAACGTGTCGATGATCCGGTCAATCGTTTTCGCGGCCCCCAGGGTGTGGAGCGTCGACAGCAAAAGCTGGCCGGTTTCCGCCGCGGTCAGGGCCGTTTGAATCGTGTCGAAGTCCCGCATTTCCCCGAGCAAAATCGTATTGGGGGTTTGGCGCAGCGCCGCCCGCAGCGCCGAGGCGTAGTCTTGGGTGTCCAGACTGATTTCGCGCTGGGAAATCAAACAGTTTTTGTGCGGGTGGATGAATTCGATTGGATCCTCCAGAGTGATAATGTGGCCGGTTTTCGTCCGGTTGATTTCGTCGATTAGGCACGCCAGCGTCGTCGATTTTCCCGAGCCGGCCGGTCCCGTCACGAGAATCATCCCGTTTTTTGTGCGCGCCAAGTCGATGACGGTTTGCGGAATGCTCATTTGTTTCGGGTCGGGCAAGCCGAATGGAACGATGCGGATCACGGCCGCGTACGAGTTGCGTTGCTTGTAGGCGTTGCAGCGAAAACGTCCCACGTTGCGAATCGAAAACGAGAAATCGTCGTCTCCGGTTTGTTTCAAGGTTTCCTGGCTCCTGCTGGCGTTTTCATAAATCTGGCTGATTAGCTCCAGACTTTGCGCGGGCATGACGGGCTGGCTGCCAAATGGCTCCATGCGTCCTTTGACTTTCACGTGGATCGGCGCCCCGGGCACAATAAACAAGTCCGATCCCCCTTTTTGGAGGCTGTCCTCCAGTATTTCTTCGATGTTCATAGTCTCAATCCTTTCCATCCCAGACCGGGATCGGTTCGGTTTGATCCCACGTGTTCTGGTTTTCAACGTATCGTTCGGCAATCACGTACCGGCCGTCCCGCTTTTCAACGCGGGCAATCAAATACTGGCCGTCGAGAATTTGCACGGAAATGTATTTTTTATCCTCGTCCATCCTGGTTTGATTCATCGCGTCCACCTGCTCGCTAATAGAGGCGAGCGCCTCGTAATAGCGGCTCGAATAGTCGATGGAAGAGCGGCTCATCCGGTTTTGCAAGTCGGCCTGGTAAAGCGCCAGCAGCGAAAAGCACGTCAAGGCGAGCACAAGCGCGATCAGCACGAACGAGGCGGTGCCGACACCGTTTCGCTTCATTTTGATTCCTCCTTGCTGATGGTCGTGTGGAAGTCGATCAACGTCGTTTCCTGTTCCTGGAGCGTGAGCGTGATCGAAGCGAGCGTCTCGGTTTCGCTGCGCTCGACACACAACAAATACCGGCCGTCTGGATCCAGGTTCATTTCCTCGTTGAAGCGGTACACCCCGTCTTGCGCCACCGGCGTGGCGGGATCGGCCATCCACTGGTTCATCAAATCCTCGAGCAGGATCTGTCCGTTGGCAAGGGCGATGTTTTGCTTGGAAAGCGTGAACGCTTTCGCGAACATTTGCAGCAGGATAAGCGAGGCCAGCGAAAAGAAGACGATGACGAGCATCAATTCAATCAAAGCCGGATTGCGTTTTCTTTTCATACGCCTACCTCCTGGACGTGCAAAACCTTTTCAAACCCTTCCCGGTCCGTGAGCCGGATAACGAGTTGTCCGTTGTCCGGACGGATCGAAAAATCTTCGACAGCGACGATCTTTTCGCCCTGCCCGTCTTCCAGCGGCAGCCCGTCCAAGGTGTAAAATTCGCAAAGAGTCCCGTCTTGTTCGTAAATATACGTGACGAGGTCGCCTTTTTTGAGCACGAGCACGTCATGGTCGGCGCCAACGGCGTCAAGACGGTTGCGCAGCTTGTTTTGAATGTACGTCATGGCGGTGCGGCTGTCGTGGACGCGTCCGCTTTCCGAAACGATGTTTTCATAAACGCGCGCCCCGATCACGACGAGGAACAAAGCCAGAAGCGCGAACATCGCGTAGACGAGAAACAAACTAAGCGAAGCGAACGTGTTTTTTTGTCGATTCATGGCCGGCTCCTTTCCGTCACCTGCACGCGCGGGCGGATGTTGTCGGCAAAAATATCGTAGACGATCATGTACGTGTCGGGGTCGTACGTGAATCCGTGCTCCTTGATCATGGATTCAAGCGAGGGCGGATAGCGCCCTTCTCTGGCGTACGTGTCGACGATGATTTGCTCCAGGGCGGTTTGGATCGTTTGCGTCGACTGGCGATACGCCGTTTTGGATATCCAGTCGAACACGAACAAAAAACAAAGCATCACGGCCACGAATTCCGCCAGCATGAGCGGTTTGTTTCGTTGTTTCGTTTTCATGGCCGGCCCTCACGTCATGGACATCAGGATGCCGACAAGCGGAAGCATGATGGCAAGCAGGATGCCGCCCACGATCAGCGTGAGCAGCGCGACGAGCACCGGCTCGATCGAGGCGACAACGCCGTCGATTTCGCTTTCGACTTGGTGGTTGTACAAGTCGGCCAGCTCGGTCATGACGGATTCGATTTGACCGGTTTGGTCGCCGACCTCGATCATTTTCTCGTGGATCGTGTCGTAAAAGCCGTTGGCGATCATGGCTTCGGTGAACTGGTTTGTCTGGCGCATCGTATCCAGACTGACTTGCGCCATCGTCCGGGACTGGGCATCGGGCATGAAATCGGGCGCCATTTCCATCGTTTCATCCAGCGAGAAACCGCTGCGCATCGCCATCGCGACGATGTCCGCGTAGCGGGCGGCCGCCTGCCCTTTGTGGATTTTTCGAAAAAACGGAAAGATTTTGGCCGCGCCTTTGAGCAGCGTTTCGGTTTTCCCTTTTTTCCACATCGCGATGACGACGATCGCGAAGACGCTCAGCAAGATGGCGAACACCATGACGGCGTAGCCGACAAAGATCCCGGCTGACAAAATCGTCTGGGTGGAGCCGTCGAGGCTGACGCCCATGTTGCGGAACACCTGCATAAAAACCGGGATGACTTTGACGACCAAAATCGCGATGACGACGCTCATCATCACCACGAGCGTCACCGGATAAAAAATGGCGTTTTGAATGTTCTCGTTGCGCAGCGCCTCTTTTTTATAATACTTGGACAGCGAATCGAGCACGACATCCAGATTTCCCGTCCGTTCCGCGATTCGCACCATCTCGATCATGTATTTTGGAAACCGGCCGGTGCTTTCGAGCGCCTCGTAAAACGGCTGGCCTTCTTCCAGCGCGCCGGCAATACGCTCGAACAACGCCTGCTCGCTGGTGTTTTCATACGTCGAAACGAGAATGTCGGCCCCGTCGTACAGTAAAATGCCGGTTTTCAGGATCATGGCCCATTGCGCGCATAAGAGCGAAAGCTGCGCCGGATCCAGCTTTTTCAAGTTTGTTTTTTTCTCCATCATCAATACCTCCTGTCGTCGACATAGTCGCTTTGCTCATTGGAGTTGGCGGACCCGTAGGTTGGATCGTACCAGCGCCACTGGCCATCCACATACACTTCGTTCCACGCGTGGTAAATCCCCTCGCTTGTCAAGTTTCCCATCACAAGCCGGGAGGGGATGTCCTGCGCCCGCAGCATGGCGGCCATGAGCGCGGCGTAGTCGAAACAAATGCCTTTCTTTTCTTCCAGCACACGGGTCAGATCCGGGATGTAGCCCGACTGCACGCTGGCCGCCTTGTCGGTGTCGTACGTCATGTAGTTTTCAATGTACCGGTAAATCGCGTCGACTTTTTCCTGGTCGCTAGAAAGCGACTGGCAAATGTCGTACGACAACAAAACCGCCGGATACTCGCGTGTGTACCACACAAGCTGGTTTGGAAAGACAAACACGCGGTTGTCCTCCTCGAGCGCCACCGCAAACGATTCGGAAAAAATTTGCGCGTAGCTTGTTCCTTCGGTGTTTTGGTAGACGGAAATCGTGTACTCGCCATCGCCCATTTGAAGCGGAAACACGACATATTCGCCATCGGATGGCAAATCGTATGTGTACTGGTCCGCCTCGTGGCTGATGCGGCACTTCAGACGGGTGTCGAATCCGCTCAGCGTTTTGATCATCAGGTAGCCGTCGGCGACATTGGACACGTCGACGAGGATCTGTCCGCCGGAAAGCACCTGGGCGTTTGTCGCTTTCGGCTCGTGGATCTCAATCGGCCCTTGATAAACCGATCCCGGCTCGATTTCATGGAACGGCTCCTCCTGACTGGAACAGCCATTAAAAAAAAGGCAAACAAACCCCAAAAAGAACCCGATCCATTTGCGTGTGCCTTTCATTCCCTTTCCCCCTTCTCGTTTTTTGAACGCGAATTATTGTAAGTCATCCTATTTTATCACATAAATTCACATTGTTCAATCACGCAGGCATATTCCTTGTGTCAAGCAAATGACTGTGTGATAATATATCTTTTTTTCATAAAAAAAACCTGGAATTTCCAGGTTTTAGTGCGCCACGTGGACGTAGCCGATGAGCGGCTTGTCGCATTCGACGGATGTGACAACGGTTTGATTGCCCAGCCATCCGCCATGGACGGCTTGGCCATCGCCAATGTAAAGGGCGACGTGGCCGCTGTAAATGATGATATCGCCCGGAACCGGGTTGTTGGTGTAGCTGCCAAGCTGGGCGTATTCTTCCGGCCAGCCGTGGAAGTCGATGCCAACGGCTTTGAGCGCGTTGGTGACAAGCATCGTGCAGTCCTGGTAGCGTCCCACTTGCGAAAGCGCCGCCTGGGCGATGCGGTCGTAGAAATCGTCTTTTTCCACGACGACTTTCATCGCGCTTTTGGTTACGTTTCCGCTGGCGTCCTTGGCTTCGATGTTGACAGTGTATTCGCCGGGTTTGGCGTAGTCGATGGACTCATCGACTGTCAATTCCACCTGGCCGCTGTTGTCGCTGGCTTCGATGTGCTCGTTCAAATCGAGCGTTTGGTTTTCAGTCGTTTTCACGACTTCGGGAACGCGGATCGTTGGCGCCTGCCCGTCGCGGACGTCGATCACGGCGTTTTTTACCGAGACGATTTCCTTTTCGGAAGAGAGGGTGTTGGTTGGCTTGTTTTCGCCCACCTTGGCGGTGCGGCTTTTCATCGCCATTTTCACGATTTGATACCCTTCCTTATCCAGGTCGATGCCCTGGATGTCGATGATGGCGTCATCCAGCAAATAGCACAATCCGTTTTCCGTTTCTTTCAACGTGTATTGTTTTAGGTTTTTATGAAAGGCTTCTTCGACGATCGACGTCAGGGACGTCTCGTCTTTGTAGGCTGCTTCGTAGTATGCCATGGGGGAATGCGGCATTGAATTGTTTACGTTTTGGTCCGCGGCAAAAACCGGGGCGAACGCGTTGAATCCAAGAGCGATCCCAGCCGCAAAGCCGAATATTTTCGTTTGTTTCATCGTTCGTTTCCTCCTGTTTTCCAGTCTGATTTCGGACTGTTTGTTTCACAAGTCCCGACTTTACACGAGGAAACCGAACTTTTCAAGCACATTCGTTGATTTTCCACGAATTTTATGCATTTATCTATACTTAGACGAAAATATTTGCACAAAACAAAAAAGAGAGCGAAATTTGCTCTCGAAAATCACAAATCACGATTTTTTAGTCAAGATCATGGCACCTTTGGCTGGAATTTGGACGCACCAGTCCACAAAAACCGGCTGCGAATCCGCAAGCCAGTCGACGCATTCCGCCTGAAAATCCACACCGAGGTCAACTGGCGAGTCATCAAGATTGATGGCGGTCCAAACCGTTTCGCCATCCAGCTCCCGGGCGTACACGCAAGCGGTGTTCGTCAACGCAACCTGGCGGTACGACCCTTCGTACAACGGGCGCAAGGCGTGGTGGATGTCGATCAGCGTATGGATCCAGTCCGTGAGCTCGTTCCATTCCAGCGCCTCGACGGCCGGGCGCAGGGCGGTGTCGTTCCAGTTTTTCTTTCCTTCCATTCCCCACTCGCTGCCGTAATACAAGCACGGAATGCCCGGCATCGTCATGAGCATGGCGTAGATGAGGGGCAAGTCGGCTTTGACGTTCAAAATGGAGGCGATGCGTTCCACGTCGTGGTTGTCGACAAAGTTGAACAAGTGCTTGCCTCGGTAAAGGCACCATTGCTCGTTGCCGAACTGCCGGTTAAACGAATACAGGATTTCAAAAAAATTGCGGGTGTTGAAGCTGGAATACAACCCTTTGTAGCACTCGTAGTTCGTGCAGGAGTCGAGCATTTGCTCGTTGACCCACTGGTTGTAGTCGCCGTGCAGCGTTTCGCCCATTAAAAAGAAATCGGGACGAATCGACTTGGTAAACGTATGGAGGGCGCGTAAAAAATCAGGGGCCAGACAATATGCGACGTCGAGCCGCAAGCCGTCAATGTCGAATGTGTCGATCCAGTCTTGGACGATGGAGCATAGATAGTCGACGACGGCTGGATTGTTCAAGTTGAGTTTGACAAGATTGGCGTTGCCTTCCCAGTTTTGATACGACAAGCCGTCGTCGTACTCGTTGTTTCCGTTCAAGTCGATGTCGAACCAGGAAAGATACGGGGAGTTTTCGCGGTTTTGGAGCACGTCGGCAAACGGGGCGAACGCGCGCCCGACATGGTTGAACACGCCATCCAAAATGACGCGGATATCGTTGTCGTGGCAGGCGCGCACGAACGCGCGCAAATCGTCGTTGTCGCCCAGACGGACGTCGACTTGCGTGTAGTCGGTCGTGTCGTAGCCGTGGGAGATGGACTCGAAGACCGGATTGAGCAAAACGCAGTCGATGCCTAGTTTTTTCAGACCGGGGATCCACGAGGTCAGTCTTGTTAGCCGATGCGTCTTTTTATGATCGTTTTCAAAGGGAGCCCCACACGCTCCCAGGGGGTAAATTTGATAAAACACGCTGGATTCATACCACATAGTTTTTTCCTCTTTTCTACGCCGCGTCGATGCGGTTTTTGATGTAGTCGTACATTTGGGTCGTGATTTCGGGTGTTGGCTCGTTGAACAAAATCGTACCGCTGTCCGCGGTCACGATCGCGATGTAGTCTTTGTGCGTCAAATACAAATACGCGCTGCATCGGCCGATCGTTTGAAAATCGGCGTTTCCATTGTAGTAGTGTTCAAACTCCACGCCTTCCTGGATCCCTTTTCGTTTCAGGTCGTAGTTTCTCAGCAGCTCGATCGAGCGGATTTGATCGTACGGCACTTGCTTGTAGATGAGGCCGTTAAACTCGATAAACCGGTCGGTGCAGGCGATTTCGGCCGGACCGGTCGCGGGCGCTTCGAGCGCCACCCCGATCATGACCATAAGAAAAGAGAACAGGAAAGCATAAACCATCATCCAACTGTACTTGTTCATGTTCCTATTCTCTCATATTTATGACTGTCAGTCATCTATTTTCATCCACGTTTTCCTCGCACAGCGCCGCCCTCACCGCGACGCGGCGGACGCCGAAAGGCGTGCACGTAAACAAAGTGAGGGCGTAGTCGGATTCGACCATGCGTTTCACTTCGGTTGGCTCGAGCACTTCCACTTTCTCGATTTGATAGCGGTACGACGCACTTGAGGTGCGGATCGTGATTTCATCGCCAAATCCTAACTGGCCGATGCGGCCGAAATGGCTGTCGGCGTTGTGGGCGCAGACGACAAGATGCTCCCCGTCGTTGGCGTACAGGCACGGGTACTGGTCCATCGCCTCTTGCGAGTAGGTGGACAGCACCGGAAGCTCCAGCTCGAGGGCCGGAATGAGCAGGTCGCCGAAAAAACGCTCGTCGGCCGGATTTTTTTCGGATGGCGTACGCAAAGCGGAGAGCTGCTGTCTGGCCAGCGCCGCCTTGGTCATGTTGTCGTTCCACTCGAACAGCCAGACGGCCAGCGCGGCCAAAATAAACAGGCAGCCCAGGCGCGTCAAATGCCGGGCGGTTTTATTTTTCATACGGTTCTCTCAACAGCCGGCCGCCAAGCAAACATGTAATGCCCAACATGGCGAAAACATAGATCAGCCATCGGGGCTGGGCGGTGTATGGCAGCGTGGCGTCGTGGCGGCTGGATCGTGGAAAATCGGGATTCGACACGACGGGCGCGGTTTTGGGCGTTTCCTCGACTTGCATGCCATCGGCTTGCAAATGGACGAGGTGCGGCTTGAACGGCTGCCGGTTGGGGGCGTGGCGCGTTTGCCGCAGCAAATACAGACCGGGTTCAAGCTGTTCAAAACGGATCGTGTTCGACGTAATGGCGGCGGTTTGGGGTTCGACGCCTTGGTCAAGCAGCGCGGCGACGAGTTCGTCGACTTCCAGATTTTGAAGCTCGACAGGGACCGCGTACAGAGCGACTTCACTTTCGCGATCTTCCAAATGGAGCACGATGCTTCCGTCGCTGGCGGCGCACACCGGTTGAAACCATGCTGTCATCCCAAGGGCGCATACAAGGCCCAAAAGCACGCTCCATAGCTTTTTCATCATTTTTCCTTTCTTCTCGAAACGAGTTGCGCGATGAGCGCGACCAGCATGCCAAGGCACAAAAAGATTCTTGGCCACGGAATGGCGTAAGGTTCGGGCTTGTCGTCCAGCGGAATCCGGTGTCCGCGCACGAGCAGGCGGTGCGTGTTCACCTCGAAGGGCGTACACGTCACCAGCGTGCAAAGATCGGCGTCCGGGTCGATTTCGACATAGGTCTCGTCGCCTGGCAGGACGGTTTTGATTTGATCGACTTCGTACAAAAGCCGCTGGTCGATCGTTTCAATTTGAAACCGGTCCCCTTTTTTCACCCGGTCCAGATGCGTGAACAGCTGGGCGGAAGGCAATCCGCGATGGCCGGAAAGAACGGCGTGCGTCCCCTTGCCGCCGACAGGCAGCGAGGAGCCGGGCATGTGTCCGATGGCCACGGCCAGCACGCCTTCGTCGGTCCCGTGGTAAATCGGGTACGTGATACCTAGAGTTGGAATCGACACCGATCCCATGACGCCGGTTTTTCCCGGATCCAGCAAGTCAAGATACGTCGCCCATTCCGATTCTGAAAAATTCCAGCGATCTTCCCGGGTCAAAAGCGTCTTGTTGTAGGAACGAGCCTGCGCGACCATTTCCTTCTTGAACGGCTCGTCCAGATCTTCCACCATTTGCGCGTATTCGGTCAGCATATGCGTCTGATGGATCGAGTTCCACCAGTCGGCCGCGGTCGGATAGGCAATCAAGCCAATGCCAACGAGCAGCATCCAGACGCTGAGCCGGTCAAGCCAATCGGGCTTTCGTTTCGTCTTTTTAGTCTTGTTCGTGACGGCGCCGTGCCATTCGAATGCCAAGGCCGCCTAGCGCCAAAAGACCGCCGACACCGTAAATCAGAGTTTGTCCAAACGCACCGGTCGAAGGCATTGTGAAGCCTTTGCCGTTTTCCACGACAACGCTCATCGTTCCAGATTGATCAATGCTTGTTTTCTTAACACCGTTCGCATCATTCGAATTTGTGTTAAAATCAACCGGTGAAGTAGCCTCACCAAAATCATAAACTCGTGATTTATTCGCAATAACCTCTACCGATTGCAATCCTTCCATGATATTATAACCAACGGGGGCTTTGATTTCCTTTAGGTAGTATGTTCCCGCATCCAATCCTTGGATTTCAAATCCTCCATTTTCTCCTGATATCAGCTTCGAAGCTGATTTTTCATCCTTTGTCCAACCCGTAAATTTATGAGATGTAGCATCCATCATCGCGTAAGAAGGGTTCTTTTGATCCGTATTCAATAAATAGAATTCCGCTCCTTTCAATGGCGTCTTTTTATCACTCGCATCTTTTTTTGTTCCAGACAATTTGTACGTCAGTACCAGAACCTTATCTTCCGGCGTTACAGCGTAGTCTGAATCCGTATACGGATGGTTGGTATACGCAAGATAGACTTTGTTCGTGTTTGGTGTATCGTTTCCATTTGCAATTCCAACAAGAGCGTTTGAATTGAGTTGGGCTGTGTAAGTTACTATTACCTCTTCACCACCATGATCTTTTAAGTTTGAAATTTTTACATGCAGTGAACAACCGTCTTTTGTTTCTTTTTGACCGTTAACAATGGTATAGTCTGTCCCTTTCGTTAATTTATCACCATCCAATAAAACCTCAATACTATCCTCGTTCAGATTCAACCCTTTACTTAGCGTATCGTGAAATTCATAGGTGTATTCATCATAATGCGTAGTCTCTGGAACTGTTGAAGTGATTTGGAACGGAACATCGTCTCCAATAGAATAATCCGCCACATCCTGATAATTTAGTGCACCATTTTCCCCATTGTTTTCTCCAACTTGTTTCTTAACAGTTGGCGTCTCAGCTTTTCTTTCAATCTTCATATCGCTTGTCAATTGTAGCAATGATTCATTCCACGTGAAATCCGGATTCGTCGTATTTTTTGTTACATCTTTGATCAAATAATACCCGGGAACCAGAGATACAGAGGTTCCTGCAATACTTGTGCTTGTTTCACTCAAATGTTTTGAAATCAGAAGAGCGATTTCTCCGGCACGTCTTTCTTTTTCCGTTTCATCACTACCTTGAGATACATACGTTTCAATCGCTTGCGCCACTTCTTTTGGTGTGGGATCTGTTGTGGTTGTTGAAATGATGCTTTTTGACCTCAAAGAGCTAATCAAATTATCTCGATCAACTCCATCGCCCCATTTCACATTGGATAATACTCCATTTGAAACATCACCCTTAAAGATTTGATAGGCGGCAAATGTGTGACCCTTTAAACTCTCAGGGATTGTCAGGTTCACTGTTGATTTGGTACCTGTTTCCGAAATGTCCGTTGACGTAGTGTCCCCAGTTTCCGTTGCTTTTATCGGAACGGCAACTGTCATTCCCCAAAGCAAGCACACGAGGGCAAGTGCTCCCTTCATCCGATTTTTAAAACTTTTTTTCATGTTCTCTTGTTACCTTTCTTTCGATTTTCGTCGATTCCATATCCGCACACAGATCAGACTTGCGATCATTACACCTCCTACATATGCACTGATCTGATTTTTATTCGCGCCGGTTTCCGGAAAAACAAATCCCCCGTTTTCCTTCCGCCGGTTCGTGACGACAATTTCAACCCCCGTTTCAGTCGTCAATTTTTCATACGTGGCATCGAAACCAGCCATTGGCTGTTCCTGCACGTCGTATGTATAGTAAACTTTTTTTCCGTTGATATTTTCTTCGGTTATCAAGTCAGGGATTGTCGTTTTATAGTCGTTTTGGTTGTTGAGCGGGATAGATTCAATAACTGTTCCATTCAACTCTGGTTCGATGAGTGTTACTTTTGGAAATCGTAAGCCCCAATTCTCCGCTGTTAAAATCAAGTTATTTTCCTGAAGCGGAATCCGGTAAGTAAAACGAGTATAGGTCTGCCAGGTTTCCTCTCCCGGAATCCCGGAAATAGATTCAACAGGTGAGTATCCGTTCCAATTTTGGTCATGGATAATCCCATCCCCAGAGCTAACATTTAGTAATTCAAATGTGATTTCAAGAACCGAACCTTTTTTAACTGGCACATTCGTCTGTTCCAGTAAAACAGTTCCACTCGATTTAATATTCAAACTATATTGAAACGAATCATCCGGCGGCTCGTCGTGAGTGTACCGAATCAAGTCCACCTCCGCCTCCCGGGTAGGACCGCTCAATTCCACACCTTGCGCGTCCAGCCATTTCTTGCGTACCGTCAATGAGGTCGTGTTCGCTTTGTTCGTGATATACAAGTTGGACTGGTTCATGTAGGTGTGAGTGTTGGGATCGGTTTCAAATCCATCGGGCATGAACGTTGTGCTTGACGTGTCCGTACCGACGATATAAAAGTAAAATGGTGTTTCGTCCAGCAAATAGCCGGATGGCGCTTCGATTTCCTTTAAGTAGTACGCGGTGTTGAAAGCCAAATCATTGAATTGTATGGTTCCGTTCGCGTTGCTGACTTGCGCCGACTTGTTGTCTTCTTTTACATAGTCATTTTTTTCCTTGTCATAGCGGTACAAATCAAACTTAGCGCCTGGCAGAAAAACGTTGATATCTTGTTCATCCACTTTTCGCAACGTCACATAACGAGTGCCCGCGTTCGCGCTGGATGTGATTGTCTTGGCGGCCACCGACGTGCTTGATTCGGCATACGACTTGTCGTTTACCGTCAATTCAATCGAATTGCCAATGCTTTGTTCTAGCGTCTTTCGTCCCCAAACCTGATAGCAATACGTCAGTTCAAGCGATTTGCCATCCGGCACATCCAAATCCAAATCAATTTGCTGCATGTCCGGATTCCACTGTTCGGGACCGATTTTATAGCGAAGATGCCAGTCTTTACGGTCAATCTCCTTTTTCTCTCCGTCGCCTGCCACTTCATACAACACGGTTTTCTCCGGCATAAAGTATACCCGATACGAATCGTAATCGCCTTTGTAGTGGTATTTAAGCCGGTCGTGCAAATGAATCAAGCCATCCTCGCCTCCAAATGTTTTTCCATCCGGATTGATCACGACGGTATACGACAATACACCCGTCGAAGAATCGTAGTTTCCTGTTTTTTTCAAGGCGTTTTCAAACAAGTTTTTCGTAATGGTCTGCGTTTGCTCGTCCGTATCGACGACGGTTCCCTCTTCTAAAACCTGGCATTCGTTTTTAAAGAGGCCCGTGGCGTTTTTAGGATGGTCTGGATCCACATTCCACGAAAAATCATCCTTGATGGAAAAGGCAAGCGTCAGCTCCAATGTCTTTCCACGCCATTTCACGATGAATTGTTCATCGAGCGCAAGCGACAACGTGTTCTCTTGAAGCGTGAAATTAGCATCAACTTCTTTCCCGTCACAACGGACTTTTCCCTCTTCGAACCGCAATCCTTGGGGAATGCTGTCCTGCACAGTCAGTGGTTTCGTTTGATTCTCTTCGATGTATTGGGCGATTTTCCAAATTACCTGTCCGTTTTCAAGTTCTTCGAACCGATGCGCCGTTTCCTTTCCGGACGCTTTCGGATCCGTTTTCTCGATTCGATTTCGAACGGTAGACTCCCAAATCGTTTGCGTCTGCTCGACTTTTTTCAATAGATCTTCCTCTTGAATGATTTCCGCCTGGTTTTTGACATGGATCCGCCGAATTTTTGGATCAGTCGTCTCGTCGTTGCGCCAAGTCAGGTTTTGTTCCACCAGCTTTGCCTCGACGACAAACGTGATTGTCTTGCCCTGATTGGCTTGAACAAACGCCTCATCCAATGTCCACGTCACCGTATTTCCCTGCACCTCCGGTTTCAATTCCTTGTCTTTGACAAAAGCGTTGGAATACGTCACTTCATTAGGAAGCGTGTCGACAAGCGTCAGCGCCTTCGTTTGGTGTTCCGGAATGTTTACAACGACTTCCCATCGCAAAATATCGTCTTTCAGCTCTTTTCGACTATGATAGGTCCAGCTACTGCCAGGCGAAAGCGGATCGTTTTTTCTTAAAATCGGTTTTACCGTCAACTCGCCCGAAGCGTTCGCCTCTTTTCCACGGTCTTTCAAAACGCCGTTGTTGTAGAGGTTCCCCTCTTCTATTTCTACTGTCGAGAAATACGTAAATTTAATCGTTGTTCCTTGCGGAAGCGAAGTTTTTCCGGTTATTTGAAACGTTTTCGCTTCGCTTTCCCATTCTTCTTTCACCCAGGAAAAGTCGATGGTATCGGATGTGAATCCATTTTCGTTCTCTACTTGATTGTTGGTCACGCCAAACGCGTTCGCAATCGCCTCCATCAGCGCTTTTTTCTGCTCTGCCGAGTACGAGGACGTTCCATCGCCCGAAAGCCGGTCGGTATACGTCCATCCCGGTGAAAGAGAGGAATAGTCGAGGTTTAAGCGCACCATCCATTCGGCTTCGTACAAATTCGGTCCAATCGGTTTCAGCGCGACGCCTTCTTTTTGAATCGGCTGAGCGTCTTCGCTGTCCGGCACATACACGCCGGTTTCCTGTTCGATTTTTTCTTCTTCGTTTTCCAGAACCACCTTGTTCAACGTCTGACTCGTGCCAAGAAGCACGTCGGCCGGCGTCGTGTAGGTAATCGTATACGTTGTGGTATCTGTACTTGAAAACGTGTAAGGAAGCGAAATTTTATCATTTCCGTCGACGGATGGCTTGATCGACACTTCCTTGACCGGAATCTGATTCCATTCGTCCTGAAGGGTCCAGCCGTTTAAATCCTCGTTCGCCTCGTTCAGCGTCACCGTCCATAAAATCGTTTTTTTATCCGCTTGCAAAACGCCAGTTTTTTCCAGCATCTTGCTCGTAAATGTCAAATCCGGCCCCCAGCTGCCTGTTTTGTTCGCGTCTGTGGTTTGCGCTTCCACATAGTTTTTGATCGTGTTCGTTTCGTTTTTCAGCGAATCCGCCTCCATCTCGTAGGTGATCGTGTACGACTCGTTCGCCAATAAAGGCGGCAGTGTCAGCTGAAACGATTGGTCCTGAAAGGAAGGCTCCACCGGCGAAACGGATGTTCCATCGCTTTTTTTCACAACGAGCGAGTTTTCCTTATACGTCGCGCTTCCGCTTTTCAACACATCCGTCACGACAACGTCTTCCGTTGTGTCCCCTGTTGCCGTTACCGTGATGGTGTAGCTCATCGTTCTGCCTTCTTTTTTCTCTCCGGTTTTTTGGACTTGAAGGCTTCCTTTTTCCGGCTCGGGATCAAGAGCTGGTCCGGTCAAAGTAAATTGATTGGAATTGTTGAATCGAATCACGGTTTCTGTTGAATTGTCAAGAACGATCTCCTTTCCTTTGATGTCAAATTGCAGATCGCCATAAACCTTTCCATCGACGTTTTCAGAAACGAGTTTTTCATAAAATTGCAGGACAACCTGCCCTGACGTGTCGATAGAATACGTGCCCACTGCCGTGCCTCCATTTTGGATGGTGCCAGAAACCGGACTTGAAAAAGTCAGTTGCGAAGGAAGCTGATACGAGCAGGATGGACTCTCCGCAGTTAGCGTCCCTTGCGGAAGCTCATATTTGATGGTAAGTTGATAAGTGTCATTCGGTTTGATCTCGATTGGTTTCGCCGAATCAATCGACTGAAATTCCGAATTCCACTCCGGGCGCACTTTCCAGGAAACAGAAAGAATCGTATTTTCAAAAGAATAAGAGGAGGACGGTGGCTCCTCGGCCCGCACAGGAAACGATGTTCCCTGGATCCACAACAAGAGCGCAAGAATCCAGGCAAACCAAATACGAATCCGATTTGCCACATGTACATGAGATTTCTGATTCATAAAAATTCCTTTCGTAAAAAAAAACTCGGAAAGACAGTGTCGTTCCGAGGGTGATGCTTATTCAACTGAAGTGAGGGGTAAAGCAAAAATCCACATCGAACGACTTCTCCGTTGCGCGTTTCGATTTTGGAACCCCAAAAAGCGAAACTGCCGAACCGGTGTTTCGCTTCTTTCGTTTGATTGCCTTCCTTCCAATTCCCTTTCAAACCTTCTGCCAAAACACACGATACACGGATCGAGTTCTTTGTTCATCCTCATTGTAGACGCTTTCAAAAAAACTTCCACCCCTAATACATCATTATGTTATAACTATTGCCAACTTTTCCACTTTTGATACCGATTATACCAAATCAGCCGAAAAAACAAACCTGTTAGGTTTATTTGACAACAATAAAAAAAGAAAAACTGCGGGTGGAATTATAATATATTTCCGTCCCACAGTAGAAAATAAATCGTGGTATCGCGATTTTTCTATTATTTTTTAACTCCGGATCAAATCGTGAAATGCAATGTCGAGCACTTTTTCCAAATCGTTCGCGTTCGCCTCGATTTGCAGCCCGATTTTCCCGCCCGAAAAAAAGATCGTATCGTACAAAACGGCCTCTTCCTGGGCGAAGGTCTTCAACTCTTTTTTCATGCCCAGCGGCGAACAGCCGCCCCGAATATAGCCTGTCGTCTTTGTCAAGTCTTTCAACGGAAGCATCTCGACGTGTTTGACGCCGGCTGCTTTCGCGCACTTTTTCAAATCCAGCTCCTTGTCGACAGGAATCATAAACACGAAATACTCCTTCGTGTTGGCTTGCGTCACAAGCGTTTTAAACACCCGCTCGACAGGCTCGCCGATTTTCTCGGCCACCGCCACCCCGTCAACCGGATCATTCTTTTTATGCTCGTACGCGTGCTCTATGTATTCGATCCCGTTTTTTTCCAGGATCCGCATCGCGTTGGTCTTTTCGCGCTTCAAGCCTCACCACTCCTTTTCATATCCATGCGCGCCAGCAGCTGGTCGGCGATTTGCGCCCGCGTCGCCCCCGTGTCCATCGCGCTTTTTTCAATGTACCGGTGCGCTTTCGCCTCGCTCCACTGGAACGTGTGCATCAACTCCATTTTGCAGCGGTCGATCGTCTTGATCTCCACCAGCTTCTTTTGGGCGCGCGCCACCTTTTGCTCCAGACGAGCCGTCTGGTCCATGAACCGCTCCAGCATCGCAAGCACTTGCGCGACCACCATCTTGGAAACCGGCGTCGACAGCACAAACACTTTCGCCTCCCGCATCTGGTACGCCACTTGATCATACGCCTGCGGCTTGACGAACAAGAGGACGTACGTGTCGTAAACCACCGCGATTTCATGGGCTTGCTTGGGCTGCGCCAGCTTGGGCGCCAGCACGAGGTCAAAGCGCTCCCGGCTCAGCCGGTGCTTGGCTTCCACCGCGTTTTCGGCAAACACGCACGCCCCATACAACGAAGCCGGAAACAACTCCTTGTAAAGCGCGCCGCTTTTCTTTTCCGCGATGACGAGAACCTTTTTCCGCTCCTTCATACCATCCTCACCGGTATAAGGCGATCAGTCGTTCCGGAAGCCACTGGCGCAGCCACTCGTCCTGTACCGTTCGATTATAAGCTTCCTCTTTCGTGGACGGAAGCCGTTTGATCGTCGTCAAGTCGCAAACGATATCCAAAGGCTTTTCCAGCGGAATCTCGTTTTCGATTCCATCCAGCCCCGCCCGGATCAGCAAGCTGAAGCACAAGTACGGATCGCACAACGGATCCGGCGAGCGCAGCTCGAAAATATGGTCGTTTTTCGGATCGACGTGAATGAGCTCATGCGCATGCGCCACCGACCAGGCGATTTGATCCGGCGCGTTTTGTTTTCCCAGCCGCGCGTACGACGCCTCAACCGGGTTCAAAAACAACGTCAACGCGTCGATATGCGCCAAAATCCCCGCCAGAAAGTGTTCGATCTGATGTCGCGGCATCGTTTTCGCGAATTTCATCTTAATATGCATCCCGTTGCCCGGCTTGTCCTCCAGCGGCTTTGGCGAAAACTCCGCATGCAAGCCGTTTGCGTCCGCCACCGTCCGCACGACCCATTTGAACATCGACGCCTCGTCAGCCGCCTTCAACGGCGTCGAAGAGTGAAAGTCGATCTCGTTTTGGCCCGGCCCCGCCTGGTGATAGGAGGAACGGGGCTGCAATCCCATCGTCGCCAGCGTCATGCAAATTTCGCGCCGCACGTTTTCGCCCTTGTCCTCCGGCGCGACATCCATGTATCCCGCGTAATCCAACGGCCGCCACGTGTTGTTGCCCACCTCGTCCTGCAAAAACAAGTAAAATTCAAATTGCGTCGAAATATTGAACAACACATCCATCCCGGCTGCCGCCCGCAACGCGTCCTTGAGCATTTTCCGGCAGTCGAGCGCGTACGGCTCGCCATGGGCGTCGTACAAATTGCCCACCATGCACACCACGCTGCCATCAATCGAGCGCCACGGCAAAATCGTCAACGTCGAAATATCGGGTTTGACATAAAGCGTCGCGTCTTTCAACGAAGACAAGCCAAAAATCGCGTTCGCGTCGATCGCGATGCCATGCTTCAGCGCCTTGGGCAAAAGATCCGGCAAAATCGAAATATTCTTTTGAATGCCAAACACGTCAAAAAACGCCAGCCGGATAAACCGGACATCCTCCTCTTCAATAAAATGCAGTAATTCTTCTATTGTTGTCATCATAATCTCCAATCCTCTTCATTATAAAGAGCTATGTAAAAAATGAAAACAAAAAAATTCATTTCATCGGTTTCCAAAGTGTTTGATTCGTCTTTGAAAGCTTTTATCTATTTTCTGAAACAAATGAAATAATTTTCAGAAAATGGTTGACATCTTTCGGTGAACCGCTATAATAAGGGCATGTCAACGGCAAAGGCGTCGTAAAGCATTCCCAATGGGATGACTCTACCCGCTTTTGCCGTTTTTTTATCAAGAAGGAGAATCAATATGGATAAGGTCACAGAAATGTACGGCACCAACGTATTTAACGAACAAACGATGCGCCAGCGGCTCCCGAAAGAAACGTTCAAGGAACTGGAAAAAACCATTCAGGACGGCAAACCGCTCAACATCAAAATCGCCAACGCCGTCGCCCACGCGATGAAAGTTTGGGCGATTGAAAAAGGCGCCACCCACTTTACGCACTGGTTCCAGCCAATGACCGGCGTCACCGCCGAAAAACACGACAGCTTCATCAATCCCCAGGACGATGGAACGGTCATCATGGAATTTTCCGGCAAAGAACTCATCAAAGGCGAACCCGACGCGTCCAGCTTTCCAAACGGCGGCCTTCGCGCCACGTTTGAAGCCCGCGGCTACACGGCGTGGGATCCGACAAGCTACGCGTTCATCAAAAACGGCGTCCTGTGCATTCCGACCGCCTTTTGTTCCTATACCGGATTCGCGCTCGACAAAAAAACGCCGCTGCTTCGCTCGATGGAGGCCATCAGCAGGCAGGCGCTGCGCGTGCTCAAGCTTTTCGGCAACGAGGACGTCCGCTCCGTCAAAACGACGCTCGGTCCCGAGCAGGAATACTTCCTCGTCGACAAGCAATACTTTGAGCAACGCAAAGACTTGATTTACACCGGCCGCACCTTGTTTGGCGCCCCGGCCCCGAAAAACCAGGAAATGGAAGACCACTATTTCGGCACCATTAAGTCCCGCGTCCAAAAATTCATGAACGAGCTCAACGAGGAGTTGTGGAAGCTTGGCATTAGCGCCAAAACGGAACACAACGAAGTCGCCCCGGCCCAGCACGAGCTCGCCCCGGTCTTCTCGACGACGAACATCGCGGTCGACCACAACCAGCTCACGATGGAAATCATCCAGCGCGTCGCCAAAAAGCACGACCTCGTCGCCCTGCTGCATGAAAAACCGTTCGACGGCATCAACGGATCGGGCAAGCACAACAACTGGTCGATTTCCACCGACACCGGCGTCAATTTGCTCGAACCCGGCGACACGCCGTATGAAAACGCCCAGTTCCTCTTGTTTTTGACGGCCATCATCAAAGCCGTCGACGAGCACCAGGATTTGCTGCGCCTCGCCGTGGCGACCGCCGGCAACGACCATCGCCTGGGCGCCAACGAAGCGCCTCCGGCCATTATCTCGATCTTTTTAGGCGACGAGCTGACCGCCGTGCTCGAATCCATTGAAAACGACACGACGTACGATGGCGTCGGCAAGGAACTTATGAAAATCGGCGCCGACGTGCTGCCAAAATTCACAAAGGACACGACCGACCGCAACCGGACTTCGCCGTTCGCCTTCACCGGCAACAAATTCGAGTTCCGCATGCCGGGCAGCGCCCTCTCCGTCGCCCAGCCAAACATCATGCTCAACACCGTCATCGCGGACGTGTTGTGCGACTTTGCCAACGAGCTGGAAAACGCCGACGATTTCGAAAGCGCGCTCCACGCGCTCATCCAGCGCACGCTCAAGCAGCACAAGCGCATCGTCTTCAACGGCAACGGCTATGACGACGCGTGGGTCGAGGAAGCCAAGCGACGCGGCCTGCTCAATTTAAAAACGACTGTCGACGCCCTGCCGTACAGCATCCTGCCGGAAAACATCGCCCTGTTCGAGCGCCAAGGCGTCCTCAGGCGCGACGAAATCGTTTCCCGCTACGAAATCATGATGGAAGAGTACACCAAAGTGCTCAACATCGAGGCGCTGACGATGATCGACATGGCCAAAAAACAAATTTTGCCTTCCATCGTCCGATTCGAAAAAGAGCTGGCCGACACGATCGTATTGAAACGAGCCGTGCTGGAAACCTTGCCATCCAGCTACGAAACGGGCACGCTTGAAGCTATCTCGACCGCGATGGAGCAAGCGTTCGCGGCACTCAAAGCACTGGAAGTCAAAGTCGCCGAGCTGCACCAAATCGACGATTTCGAACTGGCCGCCGCGTTTGTACGCGATGTCATCATTCCCGCCATGGACAGCTTGCGGGCGCCATGCGACCAGCTTGAAATGCTGACCGACACCGAACTCTGGCCGTTCCCGACGTACGGAAAACTGTTGTTCGGCATCATCTAAAAACAAAATGCAAGTCAACCACCGACAGGAAACTGTCGGTGTACTTTTCAGGAGGTAAACGTATGTGTACGATATTTGGAACCACAAACTACAAACTTGGCGAAAGCCGCATTGCCAAAGCGCTGGAAAAAACAACGACTCGCGGTCCCGACGACCAGCGCATCGAACCGTTTGAATCGGGCTGGCTTGGCTTTCAGCGCCTCGCTATCATGGGCCTGCACGACGAAGGCATGCAGCCTTTTCACGCCCCGAACGGTTCCATGGTCGTATGCAACGGCGAAATTTACGGATTCCGCCCGATCAAAGAAGAACTCGAAGCCAAAGGCTACACGTTCCAATCCGATTCGGATTGCGAAATCCTGCTGCCGCTTTACGAGGAATATGGATGCGAGATGTTTAAACGACTCGACGCCGAGTTCGCCTGCGTCTTGTACGACGCCCGATCCAAGCAGCTTGTCGCCGCCAGGGATCCAATCGGCATCCGGCCGCTCTTTTACGGCTACGACAAAGAAGGCTTCCTCTATTTCGCCTCGGAAGCGAAAAACCTCGTCGGCCTCGTCGATCCCGTGCTCCCCTTCCCGCCGGGCTACTACTGCATCGGACACCACTTCGTGAAGTACGCCGACGTCAGCGACATTCGCTCGTACCATGACGACGACATGGAGCAAATCGCCACGTCCATTCACGACTTGCTCATCGAAGGCGTCAAAAAGCGCCTCGATGCCGACGCCCCGGTCGGCTACCTGCTTTCGGGCGGGCTGGACTCCTCGCTCGTGTGCGCCATCGCCCAGCGCGAAAGCGACAAGCCGATTCGCACATACGCCATTGGCATGAGCGCGGATGCCATCGACTTGAAATACGCCAGGGAAGTCGCCGACTACATCGGCAGCGACCACCACGAAATCGTCATCGACGACCACGACGTACTCGACAGCCTCGACGAAATCGTCGCCGCTTTGGGCACCTACGACATCACCACGATCCGCGCCAGCGTCGGCATGTATTTGTTGTGCAAAGCCATACGCCAAACAAGCGATGTGCGCGTTTTGCTGACTGGCGAGATTTCCGACGAGATGTTCGGCTACAAATACACGGACTTCGCGCCAAGCGCCGAAGCGTTCCAGGCCGAAGCCGAAAAACGGATGCGCGAAATCTACATGTACGACGTGCTGCGGGCCGACCGCTGCATCGCCTCGCACTCGATGGAGGCGCGCGTTCCGTTTGGCGACTTGAAATTTGTCGACTACGTCATGCACATCGACCCGGCCCGCAAGCTGAACACGTACGGCAAAGGCAAATACTTGCTGCGCCACGCGTTCGCGGCCGACAACCTGCTTCCCTATTCGATCCTGATGCGGGAAAAAGCGGCGTTTTCGGACGCGGTCGGCCATTCGATGACCGACACCATCAAGCGCTACGCCAACGCTTTGTATACCGACGAGGCGTTCGAGCAAAAAGCGAAGCGCTACACCCACGCCACGCCATACACGAAAGAGGCGCTGTTGTACCGGGAGCTGTTCGAAAAGCACTATCCGGGCCAAAGCCGGATGGTCAAGGACTTCTGGCTGCCAAACCAGACATGGGAAGGCTGCCAAGTCAGCGATCCATCCGCCCGCTACTTGTCCAACTACGGGGACAGCGGCGTATAAACAAAGGAGGAACACTATGCGATTTACCATGAACGAACACGACGCCTGCGGAATTGGAGCCGTCGTCCAAATCAACGGGCAAAAAAGCCACCAGGTCGTCGACCAGGCGCTGCAAATCGTCGAAAAGCTCGAGCACCGGGCCGGCAAGGACGCCTGCGGCACCGTCGGCGACGGCGTCGGCATCCTGCTGCAAATTTCGGATTCCTTCTTCTCAACGCTGCCTTTCGCGCTCGGACAAGCCGGCGACTATGGCGTGGGGATGTTCTTTTTTCCGCAAGACAGCCTCAAGCGAAACCAGGCGATGAAGCTGTTCGAAACGATCGTCGCCAAAAAGGGGGCCGAATGGATCGGCTGGCGCGACGTGCCGTGCGATCCGTCCATTCTCGGACAGGCGGCGCTCGACTGCATGCCCGCCATCGTGCAAGGCTTTGTCAAACGGCCCGAAAGCGTCCAGCCCGGACTGGATTTCGACCGCCTGCTCTACTTGATTCGGCGCGAGTTTGAAAAGTGCGCCAAAGACACGTACGTCGCCTCGCTTTCGTCGCGCACGATCGTTTACAAAGGAATGTTTTTAGTCGACCAGCTGCGCCAGTTTTACTTTGACTTGCAAGACGAGCGCTATCAAAGCGCGATCGCGATCGTCCACTCGCGCTTCTCGACCAACACCACGCCATCGTGGCAGCGCGCCCATCCTAACCGCCTCATCGCCCACAACGGCGAAATCAACACGATCCAGGGCAACGAAAACCGCATGCTGGCCCGCGAGGAAAGCATGCATTCGGCTCTCATCGAGTCCGCCTATCAGGAAGTTTTACCCGTCATGGACGTGACAGGCTCGGATTCCGCGCGGCTGGACAACACGCTGGAGTTTTTCATGATGAACGGCATGGACCTGGTCAAAGCGCTCATGATCACGATTCCGGAGCCTTTCAAGCACACGAAAATGAGCCAGGCGAAAACCGACTTCTACCACTACTTTGCCACGATGATGGAACCATGGGACGGCCCGGCCGCCATCGTGTTCTCGGATGGCGATATTGTCGGCGCCCAGCTTGACCGCAACGGACTGCGGCCGGCCCGCTACTGCATCACGAAAGACGGATTGCTTGTCCTCTCTTCCGAAACGGGCGTTCTGGATTTGCCAGCCGATCAAATCGTTGAAAAATCGCGGCTCGAGCCTGGCCGCATGCTGGTGATCGACACCAAAGGCGAAGGCCTGATCCAAGACGAGGATCTCAAAGCACGCTACGCCAGCGAGCATCCGTACGGCGAATGGCTCCACCAGTATTTAGTCCATTTGAAAGATTTGCGCGCGCCCGACAAAAAGACGCGTCTGCACACCCAGGCGCAGCGCGACGCGTTGTACAAGTTTTTCGGCTACACGTACGAGGACATGAAAGAACAAATCTTGCCAATGGCCAAAACGCACAAGGAGCCGATCGCCAGCATGGGAACGGACATTCCGATCGCGCCGTTTTCCAAACGCAATCCGCCGCTGTTTCAATATTTCAAGCAGCTCTTTGCCCAGGTTACGAATCCGCCCATCGACTCGCTGCGCGAACAAGTCGTCACCGACACGACCGTGTACATTGGCTCGGATGGCAACCTGCTTCACGACACCGGCAAAAACTGCCGCGTTTTGGAAATCGAGCATCCGATTTTGGACGCGCAAGACATGGATAAAATCAAAAATCTCGACCGGGACGGGTTCCATCCGCACATTTTATCGACGTTGTTTTACCGGGGCATGCCGCTCAAAGACGCCATCGACCATTTGTTTGTCGAAGCGGATCGGGCGTATCGCAACGGCGCCAACATCTTGATCTTGTCCGATCGCGGCGTCGACGAAAGCCATGTCGCCATTCCTTGTCTGCTCGCTGTCTCGGCGCTGGAGCAGCACTTGATCCGGACGAAGAAAAAAACCGCCGTCTCGCTCATTGTGGAAAGCGGCGAACCCAAACGCGTGCACGACTTCGCGTGCCTGCTTGGCTATGGGGCCAGCGCCATCCATCCTTATTTGGCGCATGAGTGCATCCAGGAAATGATCAGCCTCGACATTTTGGACAAAGAGCCAAGCCGCGCCATCGCCGACTACAACGAGGCGATTTTAGGCGGTATCGTCAAAATCGCGTCTAAAATGGGCATTTCCACGCTCCAGTCGTACCAGGGTGCGCAAATCTTTGAAGCCATCGGCATCCACCAGGACGTCATCGACACGTATTTCACGAACACAGTGTCGCGCATTGGCGGCATCACGCTGGCCGAAATCGAACACGACGTGCTCGTCCACCACGACAAAGCGTTCGATCCTTTGCGTCTTGGCGTGGACACGTCGCTGGATTCGATCGGCTTCCACAAGCTACGTAGCGGCAAAGACAAGGAAGACCATTTGTACGACCCGAAAACGATCGTCCTGCTGCAAAAAGCGTGCCAGGAAGGCGACTATGACGTGTTCAAGCAATACAGCGAACGGCTGCACGCCGAGCACCACCCGCACACGCTGCGCTCGTGCATGGAATTCCAGTCGAGCCGCGAGCCGGTCGCAATCGACGAAGTCGAAAGCGTCGCCTCCATCGTCCGCCGCTTCAAAACGGGCGCGATGTCGTATGGCTCGATTTCGCAAGAAGCCCACGAGTGCATGGCGATCGCGATGAACACGATTGGCGGCAAGTCCAACTCCGGCGAGGGCGGCGAAGAGCCGCAACGCTTTGGCACCTTGCGCAACAGCGCCATCAAGCAAGTCGCTTCCGGGCGATTTGGCGTGACGAGCGAATACCTCGTCTCGGCTAAGGAAATCCAAATCAAAATGGCGCAAGGCGCCAAGCCGGGCGAAGGCGGCCATTTGCCAGGCAACAAGGTGTATCCGTGGATCGCGAAAACGCGCTGCTCCACGCCAGGTGTCACCTTGATTTCTCCGCCGCCGCACCACGACATTTACTCGATCGAGGACTTGGCGCAGCTCATTTATGATTTGAAATGCGCCAATGACGACGCGCGCATTTCCGTGAAACTCGTTTCGGAAGCGGGTGTGGGCACGATCGCCTGCGGCGTGGCGAAAGCGGGCGCCCAGGTCATTCTCGTTTCCGGCCACGACGGCGGAACGGGGGCGGCTCCGCAAAGCTCGATCCACCACGCGGGGCTTCCTTGGGAGCTTGGCGTCATCGAAACCCATCGCGCGCTGGTCGAAAACCATTTACGAAACCGCGTTTTCGTGGAAACGGATGGCAAGCTGATGACCGGGCGCGACGTGGCGGTCGCCGCCTTGCTGGGAGCCGAGGAATTTGGTTTCGCGAGCGCGCCGCTTGTCACGATGGGATGCCGGATGATGCGCGTGTGCAATTTGGATACGTGTCCATTTGGCATCGCGACGCAAAACACGACGCTGCGCAAGCGGTTCAAGGGAAAGCCGGAATATGTCATCCACTTTATGGAATACGTGGCGCAGGAGCTGCGGGAAATCATGGCGGCGCTCGGTTTTCGAACGGTGGACGAAATGGTCGGCCACAGCGAATGCTTGCGAATCCGGCCAACGGATCGTCGCGACCACCATATCGAACGGCTCGAGCAAATGCTTGGCGATCCCCTGCCGCTGGCTGACGCGACCAAGGATCCTTACGATTTCGAGCTGGAATCGACAATCGACCAGACGCAAGTGCTGCCTGCTTTCGCTCCATTTATGAAGAAGAAGGCGAAGCCGCACGAGGCGTCGTTCGCGATTCGCTCGCTCGATCGCGCGTTTGGCACCCAGTTTGGCGCGCAAGTCACCCGTCAATACCAAAACACGCTGGAAGACGACACGTTCGTCTTGCGGCTGCGCGGCGTGGGCGGCCAGTCGTTTGGCGCCTTTCTTCCCAAAGGCATCACGTTTGATTTGCGGGGCGAGGCGAACGACTACGTTGGCAAAGGCTTGTCGGGCGGCAAGCTAATCGTCGCCGTCGAGGAAGACGCGGCGTTCAAGGCGGAAGACAATGTCATTATCGGCAACGTGGCGCTGTATGGCGCGACCAGCGGCGCGGCGTTCATCAACGGCAAAGCCGGCGAACGGTTTTGCGTGCGCAACTCGGGCGCGATCGCGGTCGTGGAAGGCTGTGGCGACCACGCGCTCGAATACATGACCGGCGGTGTCGCGCTCATTCTTGGCCGGACGGGAAAAAACGTGGCGGCCGGCATGTCGGGCGGTGTCGCGTACATTTACGACGAGGAGCACGACTTGTACGAGCGGCTCAACGACGAGCTGGTCGAGCTGGAAACGGTCGAGCACAAACAAGATATCGAAACGATCGCTCGCCTGCTGCGCTCGCACGTGGAGGCGACCGGGTCCGCGAAGGCTGGCGCGTTGCTTGCGCACTTTGACGAGGCGCTCGTTCATTTCAAGAAAATCATTCCGCGGGATTTCAAGGCGATCAAAGCCGAAATCAAGCGTTTGGAAGATTTTGGGTTCACACACGACGAAGCCGAGCTGAAAGCGTTCGCTTCAATTCACGCATAAGGAGGCACTATGGGAAAATCGACTGGTTTTTTACAATATGGACGCGCGGAAAATCCGCATCGTCCCGTACAGGCGCGCATCAAAGACTTTGAGGAGCTGTACGAAACGCAAAGCGAAACCACACGAAAGGAACAGGCGGCCCGCTGCATGAACTGCGGCGTTCCGTTTTGCCAATCGGCCATCGAGCTCAAAGGCATGGTGACGGGCTGTCCTTTGCACAACTTGATTCCGGAATGGAACGACGAGATTTACCAGGGCAATATCGCATACGCGCTCAACCGCTTGCTCAAGACCAATCCCTTTCCGGAATTTACCGGCCGGGTTTGTCCGGCGCTGTGCGAAAAAGCGTGCATCAATGGCTTGGATGGCGAACCGGTGTGCGTGCACGACAACGAGAAATTCATCATCGAGTCCGCGTTCGAGCAAGGACTGATGAAGCCGCGCAAGCCCGCGGTTCGCTCGGGCAAACGCGTCGCCGTGATCGGAGCCGGTCCGAGCGGTCTGGCTTTGGCCAACGCCCTCAATCAGCGCGGCCATCTCGTTTGTGTGCTGGAGCGCGAGGAAGAAGCGGGCGGATTGCTCATGTATGGCATTCCGAACATGAAGCTGGATAAGCGTGTCATCCAGCGGCGCGTCGAACTGATGAAAGAAGAAGGCGTGACGTTTGAGATGAACACAAGCGTCGGGCGCGACGTGTCGTTCGACCAGCTAAAAGAGCGCTACGACGCCATCGCGGTGTGCGCGGGCGCGAAAAAGCCGCGGCCGGTGGCCGGCTTCGAGGACGATATTCATGGTGTCGCGTACGCGGTGGACTTTCTTTCCGCCACGACGCGGCGCCTGCAAGCCGGCGCTCCCCTGCCCGACTTGCGTGAATGCCATGTCGTGATTGTCGGTGGCGGGGACACGGGCAACGACTGCTGCGCCACGGCGATCCGGCTTGGGTGCACGAAAATCACGCAGCTGGAAATGATGCCGGAGCCCCCGGAAACCCGGCTGGAGTCCAATCCGTGGCCGGAATGGCCCAAGGTCAAAAAGACCGACTACGGCCAGATCGAGGCGATCGAGGTGTGCAGTGGCGATCCGCGCGTCTACCAGACGACGATTGAATCGCTGGATACGGACGAGGGCGCGATCAAGGCCGTTCACACGTGCCAGGTGCGCATGACAAGCCATGGCCCGGAAAAGATCGAAGGCACGGAAGCAATCCTTCCTTGCGATCTTTTGCTGGTGGCAGCCGGATTTGTCGGAATCGAGGATTCGCTCAAGGAGGCGGCCGGACTGGAAACGACGCCACGCAACACGATCAAGACGCTGCCGTGGCGCTACCGCTGTCAGGCGGATGACAAGCTGTTCGCGGCCGGCGACGCCCGTCGGGGCCAGTCCCTGGTTGTGTGGGCGATTCATGAAGGACTGGAATGCGCCAAGGAAATCGACCAGTTTTTAATGGGATACTCCAATATGGAGTCTTAGTCCGGGAAACCGGGCTTTTTTTATATCTTTTATTCGCCTTGTCGTAGACATTTATTTGAAACATCTATAATATTATATATATCAGGAGAAAGGGGCTGACTATGGGAACATGGATTCAAAAACTCATTCATTTTTTAGAGCGGTGGACACCCGCGCCGGAAATTTCCATTGATCCGGATGGATTGGAAGACGAGCAGCCGGCCATCGTCGACGACTTTGCCAACTGCTCGGTACGCGATATTTTGTATTGTCAAATGCCGGTGTCAGCGCAAGACCGTCTGCGCATTAAGCCCGGGCACGATGTCCGGCCGTATTTGGTGATGAAAAAGGGCGAAAACGGGTTTTGGGGGTACCCGATGACGACTTCGCATCAGCGCTACGCCTACGATGAAAAGCTCATGTACAATTTGCGGGAAACCGGCCAGAGCGAAATCAAAAGCTCGTGCTTCTTGTTTGTGCCAAGCGTGTATGTGCCCGCTGAAAACGTCTTTTATCCGTGGGGACGGCTGGATCCTCGCTGGGAGGGCGCCATCGAACGGCGAATCGCCTGTCAAAAAAGTCGCCACATGTATTGCTCGTATCATTCGTTTGGCTTGCCGGTGCCGATCAAGGAAAGCGACGTCGTCTTTTTGAAAGACGGCCGGATCGGTTTTGTAGAGTCGCTTCACAACAACAAGGCGAAAGTCCGCCTGCTGCGGGAACATAGCCGGGGATCGCTTTCGTGCCCGGTTTCGATTCCGCCTCAAACATGGTGGATGGACTTGGCGTCTTACGCGTTTTTGGCGGTGCAGGACCTCGCCTTGTACGCGATTTTACCTAAAAAGGACATCGACGCGATTCGTGGCTATTTAAAGCCGGAAACCGCTCCGGCGCCGGCAGCCAAGCCAAAGCCGAAGAAGCGCTATCCAATCGACCCGAGCCGGATTTTTTATCAATATCCGCCGGGTACGGTTTTGGAGCTTGGCTACAAGGAAAAACAATTTGTTTACTTTTTCTCGACGCAAAGCGCCGCTTACGTGTTTCCCGACGAGCTGCATGACCTGGGGCGTTTCAAACTCGTGGAAATCAATCCGGAACATTACCGGCCGGTCGCCAGCGTTAGCGACGACGAAATGCTGGAGAGCTGCGCCAAGCTTCAAAACGACAATTTGCCGTACGGCGCGGCGGTTAGAAAAGTCAAGGCGGACTATTTGGCCTCGTACGCCACCAAAAATCAAAGCGACTTGCATTAAAAAAGAGAAAGAACCCCGCTTTCTCTTTTTTACATCGCTTTTAACGTTTGGCTTTTTTTATTTTTTCCTTCCACACGGGATCGTCACGCAAAAAGGCGTACGCCGGATCTGTTTCCATTTTTTGAGTCAGCCCGATTTTGTTTTGCCGGTTCAACAAAGCGGGATCCGGCCTGTTTCGAACGTCCTCGAAAAGCGGATCCAAAACGAGCTCGTACCGGGTGTCCGGGGCGTTTAAAATCGTTTCGATCCAAAAAAGGCTGTTCTTTTTGTCTTTTTCCATCAGCGCCATCCGAAGCCGCGCGTGGTCGCTGACCGCCGGATACAATCCGAGCGTCTGGACGAGGGAGTCCACGACTTGCAACACGCGGATGGCCCGGTTCGTTTTTTTGTCCCGCTCAAGCGCGTCGGCCAGTCCCATCCAATGCGCGACAAGACGCAACGCGTCGTTCAGCGCTTTTTCCGAAAGCGCGGCGCAGGCCTCTTTCGTTTTCCCTTGTTTTTGAAGGGAGGCGATTTCCAGTTCGGATCGGTCGACAGTCACAACCGGCAGCGTATGGATCCAGCGCTCCGCCTCTTTCCATTCGCCTCGCTCCAGCTTTTTGCGAGCGACTTGCATCGCCGAGGTGTGGGCGACGGCCTGATTTTTGCTTTGAGCGCTTTTTTCATACCAAGCCAAAATTTGATTCTCGATTTCCTGCCGGCCGTTGAAATCATCTGCCGCCAGACGCAAGCCGTTTTCCATGAGGAACGCGACGCATGCCATCATTTCCACACTGTCGGGATATTGCCGAAACAGTTCCCTCGCCTTGTCATACGCCGCCTTGACGCCATCCCGTTGAAGGAGCGTCTGAAGCTGTTCAAGCCACGCGTCCATGTCCGATTCGGACAGCGAATCGTGAAAACCGAAAAGATCGTTCATATCGACGCCAAGCTGCCGGGCCAGACCGGGCAGCAAGGTGATGTCCGGAAAACTTTTGCCGTTTTCCCACTTGTTGACGGCCTGGGCGCTCACATGCAGCGCCAGACCGAGCTGTTCCTGCGTGATTCCTTTCTTTTTCCGGTTTTCCCGTATGATTTCTCCAATTTCCATGGTCTTTCTCCTTTTTCTTTATTGTAAAAAGAAAGAAAACCGCTGTCGAGTGAGGGCTTCGACAAGTCCGCCTTGAAAAAATCAACTATAGGTTTATCGTTTACAACGCCGTGATGGTCGCTAAAAAACCAAGCACGATGCCGGGTACGTTGGCGGCCACGATCGGCCAGTTTTTCGGCTTGCTGAAGAGGCCGTACAAAGTCCAAAGGACGCAGTTCAGGCACGCCGCCAAAGGCTGGATGAACGTGCCTTTATGGCCGGCTAAATTGTCCTGGATCTGGGCGATGTACGATACGTACATCACGACTGACATAAAGGTCGCGGCCCAGCCCAAATATTGGATCGCTTTAGAGTCTTGTGGTTTTGTCATCATATTATCACTTCCTGTGTTTTATTATAATAAATTTTGTTTTCCAACCCGCAAAAAAAGCCCGCTTTTTTGCGGACTTTTGATGACGAACCAACCGTTTTCGCCCAAAGCGGGTTAACACAAGACGCCAAGAGCGCTTCCGATTTTTCCACCTTGGATAAGAAAACATTTAACCGCGCGTTGAAGGGTCGTTTGCTCGGGAAGCGAGTGAATCGGCGTATCGACCGGCCTTTGATACAGCCATTCGATAAACTCGTCGTCGGTTTTGTCGGTCGCCAAAATAGCAAACCGGTCCTGAAACGCGCGGATATTCGAGTTTTTGGGCAAAAGCGGACGCAGCGCGGGCGAAAGCAGCCACGAATCGCACGTCCATGGAATCTTCGCCGAATCGTCAAAATAACGTCTGGCCTCTTTCAGCGAGGCGTCGACCCTTTCGGGTACAAGCGACGCGTCCGAAGGAATGTGGATGTCGATCACTTTCTGACCTTCCCTCGTCCGTTTTTCATATTCAAGCGCGCCAAGCCGGACGACGCGACCGCTCACCTGCCGCCACGTCCACCATCCCCGGTCAAACCGGTATTTCCCGGTGCGACGCCGGCACTCGTTCACAAAACGGGAGAATGCCTTCATCGTTTCGACGTATATCGCACCCGTTTCATACCGTTTGCGTTGACGGCTTGCGCATACGAGCTGGCACCAAAGCATTTTCCATCCATCCGCGTCTTCGCCAAGCGCCGTTTTCAGTCCGACATACGCCTGCCGGTTTTGTGCCGGATCGCCTAACGCGCTCAAAAGAGGTTCGAGCGCGGCCAGCTCCAGCGTTTCGCTTTGGACTTGTAGCGCAAGAAGAACGTCCTGTGGCATCCCGATTTGACGCGCCAGCTCCAGCGCGGCGAGAGCATCTTTCATTTTACTCGACTTCGACGATCATCTCGATTTCGATCGGCGAGCCAAGCGGCAGTTCCGGCACCGCCACCGCTGTGCGGGCATGCTTCCCTTTTTCGCCAAGGGCCTCGCCTAAAAAGTCGCTCGCGCCATTGGTCACGACGTGCTGCGACACGAAGCCCGGCGCGCTGTTCACAAAGCTTTGGACCTTGACGATTTTTTTGATTTGATCCAAATCGCCGATTGTCGCCTTGATGGCGGCCAGCGCGTTGATCATGCAAAGGCGGGCGGCTTCCTGCGCCTGCTCGAGCGTCACGTCGCTGCCGACATGTCCCTCGTAAATGAGCGCGTTGTTTTGGGTTGGCAACTGTCCGCTCAAAAACAGCAGGTTTCCCGTTCGACTCACCGGAATGTAGCTTCCTTTGGGCGCCGCCATCTCTGGAAGCTCGATTCCCATTTCCTTTAATTTCATTTCGACTTTCATGTTCGTTTCTCCTTTGTTTTCCTTTTTTAAATCCATCCACAAAAAAATGGAGGTGTCCAGCGGACTGTCGTTGTAGCGCGAGGCCGGCTCGAATCCGCAACGCTCATACAGGTGGAGCGCACCTTGTAAAAACGGCAGCGTGTCCAGCCACATCGACTCGTAGCCCATGGTTTTCGCCTGCGACACGATTTCCTCGACAAGCCGGCGGCCAAGATGCCGCTTTTGAAAAGCCGGCCGCACATACAGACGTTTCATTTCGCAGCGCTTCGCGTCCAGACGCCGCAAGGCGACACAGCCCGCCACATCCCCATCGACAGTAGCAAGCAATAACGCCCCGTCGGGCGCGTCGTATTTTTCATCCAGATGCTCCCGTTCCGCCTAGGTAAGTCTGGAACGCCGGATCGTTGGCGACGAGCATCTGCGTGTACTCTTCGAAAAGTTCACAAACGGAGTCAGGATACGCCAGTCCGGATCGTATTTTGATCATATCGTTCCTTTCTATTCGAAAAAGTCCGGTCGCCCGGACTTTTTGTTTTTCCTACAGTTCTTCCCCGTTCGTTTCAATGACGTGTTTGTACCAGCCAAACGATTTTTTGCGGCTGCGCTCCAGCGTTCCGTTGCCGTCGTTGTCCTTGTCGACATAAATGAAGCCGTACCGTTTCTTCATTTCGCCAGTCGAGGCGGAAACGATGTCGATTGGCGCCCACATCGTGTAGCCGAGCAAATCCACGCCTTCGTAGTCGACCGCTTCCTTCATAGCCGCGATATGGTTGCGCAAATAGTCGATTCGGTAGTCGTCGTTGATGGAACCGTCTTCCTCGACCACGTCGACCGCGCCAAATCCGTTTTCCACGATCATCATTGGCTTATGCCAGCGGTCCCATTGCCAGTTGAGGGCGTAGCGCAAACCGGTTGAATCAATTTGCCATCCCCATTCGCTGGCCGCCACATGGTCGTTCGCGACAAGATCCTCCCACTCGTGATAATCGTAAGCCGGATCCTCTTTTTGGTCTTTGGTCGCGAAAGACATGTAGTACGAGAAGCCAACATAGTCCACCGTACCTTCGAGCAAGTCTTTTTGCTCCTCTTCGCTCAAGTCGATCTGGATGCCGTCGCGCTCCCACAACTTGCGGATCATTGTCGGCACGACGCCGGTGCAGTGCACGTCGCCAAACCAATAGCGCGTGTTCATCGCGTTGTACGCTTTCATAATATCGGCCGGTTTGCACGAATATGGATAGATCGGACAGAACGCGATCATACAGCCAACCATCATGTCCGGGTCGATTTCATGGGCGGCTTTCACCGCTCTGGCGCTGGCGACCAGCTCGTTGATGGCGGCCTGGTACATGAGCTGTTCCATATTGTCGCCTTCCTTGACGAGGATGCCGCTGTCCTGAATCAAGTGATGCGCGCTGTTCCACGAAGTCTGGTTGTTGATTTCGTTGAACGTCATCCAGTATTTGACTTTGTCTTTGTAGCGCTCGAAGCATACGCGGGCGAATTTGACAAACAAGTCGATGACGCGCTTGTCCGCGAATCCGTTGTATTTCTTCACGATGCCCCAAGGCATTTCAAAGTGGGAAAGCGTGATGACCGGCTCAATGCCGTGCTTGCGGCACTCGTCGAACATGTCGTCGTAGTATTTCAAGCCTTCCTCGTTTGGTTCTTCCTCGTCTCCGTTCGGGAAGATCCGCGTCCAGGCGATCGAAGTCCGGAACGCCTTGAATCCCATCTCGCCAAACAATTCGATGTCGCCTTTGTAGTGGTGGTAAAAGTCGATCGCCTCGTGGTTTGGATAGTTTTCTCCTTCCAAAACGCCATCCGTCACGCGGCGAGGCACATCCCGGGTCCCGGCGGTCATGACGTCCGCGACCGAGATTCCCTTTCCGCCTTCCTGCCAGCCTCCTTCAAGCTGGTGAGCGGCCACAGCGCCACCCCATAAAAAATCCTTTCTAAAAGCCATAATTTCTTATTCCTCCATCTGCTTTTATTATAATTGGAAACCGCTTAGAAATCATCAAAAAGAAAACAATCCGTGCAATTTATTGTGCTATAATTCCAACGAAAGGATGATACTATGAAAACAAAACAGCAAAAACCGATTGTCGGAATCATCGCGGCGGTCGTCGTCGTTTTGATCGCGGGCTATTTCTTTTGGCACCGCCAAAACACGCAAACCGAAACGGCGACCATCGACACGTCCAAAACGTATTTGGCCGACATCGTCGTCAAAGACTACGGAACGATCCAGGTGGCGCTTGACCCGAAAGAGGCGCCGTTGACGTGCCAAAATTTCATTGAGCTGGCCAACGACGGCTTTTACGACAACTTGACGTTCCATCGCATTATGAAAGGGTTCATGATCCAGGGCGGCGATCCCAACGGCGACGGAACCGGAGGCTCCGAGAAAACGATTCAAGGCGAGTTCCAGTCTAACGGCGTCGACAACAAACTCGCCCACGAGCGCGGCACGATCTCGATGGCCCGCTCCAGCGATCCCAACAGCGCCAGCAGCCAGTTTTTCATTTGCGACGCCGACGATCCGTTTTTGGATGGTGACTACGCCGCGTTTGGCCACGTTGTAAAAGGCATGGACGTCGTGGACAAGATCGCTAGCGACGCCAAGCCGCTCGACAACAACGGCACGATCGCCAAAGACGAGCAGCCCGTTATCGAGACGATCCAAATCACCGAGGAATAAACCATGGACAACGAAGTGGTTTTCCGCCACGACGCGCGTCTGCGCGCCGAGTCCATCGCGATTCGCACCGAAGTGTTCATCAAGGAGCAAGGATTTCGGGACGAGTTTGACGCGTTGGACGAGCGTTCCAGACACCTTGTGGCGTTTGTCGACCGCGTCCCTGTCGGGACGACGCGGTATTACCGGATCGACCAGAACACGTTCGCCATCGGGCGTTTGGCGATCGTGAAGTCGCACCGCGGCCAGGGCCTTGCCAAAGCGCTGATCCGCCAGACCGAGCGCGCCATTAAAAAGGAGGGCGGAAGCCAAATTCAGCTCCACGCCCAAAAACGGCTCCAGGCCATGTATGAGAAATTCGGATTCTCGTCGCTTGGTGTCGAGGACGAGGACGAAGGCGTCCCTCACATCTGGATGGCGAAGTCCATCTAGCATCCGGAAGCGAAAAGCGTTTTCTTTTTCCGCTTCCTTTTTTTTCGTCCGCCTGTATGAAAACAAGCTTGATCATGCGAAAGGATTTTTTTCCACAACTGTGCTTCAATACGTTTATGAAAACAATTCAAAAAGTACAATGGCTGACGGCCGCCTTGTTTGGCGTTCTTGGCCTGATAGCTATCCTTGCGCCTCAATCGTCGGCTTTCTTGTTGATTCGAACGATGGGCTGGCTGGGCGCGTTTTCCGGATTTTTCTTTCTTGTGGACGCGGTTCGTAAAAAGCGAAGCCTCGACGGCGTAGGCGGATTGCTTTGCCTGCTCTTTTTTGTCTGGGTGCTCGTAGGCTGGAACCACGACGACTCGATTTTGCAAGTGTTGTTTTGCGTCTATTACGCGATCATCGCCATCGTTTTTCTCATCCAGGCGTTTTTGGATGGAAAAGAGCGCGTCCAGGACTGGAAAGCGGAAACTGCGCTTGGACTGTTGTACGCGGCGCTATCCGCCTCGGGCGCGTTCGGTCTGGCGTACATCCAGAACTTGTTCGGCTTGTATCTTTGGCTGCAAGCGCTCCAGCTCGTGCTGGAACTGTATTTTTTTCGCCATCCTTACAACGTTCGCTATGCCGCCCTGCGCCCGTGGATGTGCCTGCCGGCGTGGATCGTCGGCGTTTTGCCAAGCTTTGTGATTGGCTTTCTTGTCACGCGGCGCATGGAAAACAAAGCGACGCATTTTGACGCGAGAAAAACTGACGAGCAACCCGATTTGCGCGTATGGATCCATACCGGAACGTACGGAACCAAGCTGTACGGCCATATGACGTTTTCAAGAGATTCGATCATGTATTCGTATGGCAACTACGACGTGCCGGCGATGAAGCTTTTGAAAACGATTGGTCCCGGCGTGTTTTTTTCCGTCAACGACGAAATTTACGCCAACAACTGCTGCATCGTCGAGCAGTGTCCGCTTTTTGAATACGGGATCCGGCTGACCGGGAAACAAAAAGAGGCGTTCGAAGCGATGAAAGACAGCATTCTGGCGCAGTCGAAGCCATGGCATTGCGCCTTGCAAAAAGCGGAATGGGCGCATGGACCGGTCGACTTCCAAGATTTCGAGCACGTGTACGCGAACCGGCTTTGGTACCGAACGTGCGCCCTCTTTCGCAAGTACACAAAAACCCGCTGGGCGTGGTATTCGCTGCTTGGCAACAACTGTTCCAACTTTGATTCCGCGATGCTGAACCAGATCGGGCTTGACATCCCTGTCAGTCACGGCATCGTTTCTCCCGGCGAGTTTTTTGAATATTTCGAGGAAGCGTATGAAGATCCGGATTCGAACGTCATCTCCAAGAGCTGGCATTCGGCTCGCGTTCCTTCGACTTTGTTCCCGACGATCGACTAGATCATCGGGATTTTTTTTCTATCGGATCTTTGATGTCTTTCACATGCTCGTCAATCACATCGAGCAAATGAAACGTCCCGTCTTCGTATTCGTATTCATAGATGACGCAGTTGGCGAACTTTCGCATTTTCCGCGCCCGTTTGGGTTCGACCCGGTTCGCGAATCGAAACGAATTGGAACCGTGCGCGACGATCAAAATGCTTTGGGCGTCGTCTTCCTCCACGAGATGCCGGATCGCCCTCTCAACCCGGTCTTCCACCTCTTTTGGCGACTCGCCGCCATGCGCCACATAAAACGTGTTCAAGTCGTCGCCTTTCTTGCAGCCAAGATCTGTGCTTTCCCCTTCCAAATCCCCGTAGTGGAACTCTTTCAAATCCTCGTTGCGCGAATACGGCATCGACGTGATGTCTTTGAGTGTTTCCTCCGTGCGGTGCAGCGTCGAGCAGCACGCTTTGTCAAACTGGATTCCCCGCTTTTCAAAATAAGCTTTCGTGGCGCGTGCCTGGGCGTGGCCAAGCGGCGTCAAAGGCGAGTCGCACCACCCTTGGATCTTGTTTTTTTTATTAAAAAGCGTTTGTCCATGACGAACGATATAGACTTTCTTTTTCATTGATTTCTCCTGTTTTTCGTGTTTGATAAAAAAAGCATACCACCATTGGATATGCTTTTCCCATTCAAGTGAATGTTATTTCTCGTTTTCGATCGTCGCCTGCGCCGCGGCCAGACGGGCGATTGGAACCCGGTAAGGCGAGCACGAAACATAGTTCAAGCCCATTTTGTCGACAAAGTGAATCGAAGCCGGGTCGCCGCCATGTTCGCCGCAAACGCCCAGTTTGATATCCGGACGCGTTTGACGACCAAGGTTGGCTGCCATTTCCACGAGCTTGCCGACGCCGTTTTGATCCAGACGGGCAAACGGATCGTTTTCATAAATTTTCGCCGAATAGTACTGAGGCAGGAACTTGCCGGCATCGTCACGCGAGAAGCCGAACGTCAACTGCGTCAAGTCGTTCGTTCCAAAGGAGAAGAATTCCGCTTCCTTGGCGATCTCGTCCGCCAAAAGCGCCGCGCGCGGTACTTCGATCATCGTACCAACGTGGTATTTCATATCCGAACCGGCTTCCTTGATAATCTCGTCCGCCGTTGTCGTCACGATTTTCTTCACGTATTTTAATTCAGCTAAATCACCAATCAACGGCAGCATGATTTCCGGCACGATGTTCCATTCCGGATGCGCCTTGTTGACGTTGAGCGCCGCTTTGATGACCGCCGCCGTCTGCATTTTCGCGATACCCGGGTTGGAAACCGCCAGACGGGAACCACGGTGGCCCATCATCGGATTGACTTCGTGCAAGTTCGAAATAACCTGATTCAACTCGTCTTCGCCAATGTTCATTTCGCGAGCGAGCTCTTTGATGTCATCCGGGTTGGTTGGCACGAACTCGTGCAGAGGTGGATCCAGGTAGCGAATCGTCACCGGACGTCCTTCCATCGCCTCGTAAATGCCTTCGAAGTCTTTTTGCTGCATCGGCTCTAGTTTGTCAAGCGCCGCCTTCATTTGATCGTCGGTTTTCGCCACGATCATTTCTCGGATTGCCTTGATCTTGTCGCCTTCGAAGAACATGTGCTCGGTACGCACAAGACCGATGCCCTCGGCGCCAAACGCAACCGCCTGCGCCGCGTCGCGTGGCGTATCCGCGTTCGTGCGGATCTTCAGACGACGACGGTCGTCCGCCCACTTCATGAATCGTTCGAAGTCGCCCGAAATCGTAGCCGGCACAGTCTTGATCGCCTCGCCATACACGTTTCCGGTCGAACCGTCGATCGAAATCCAGTCGCCGCGGTTGAATTTTTTATCGCCAATCACGAAATAGCCTTCGTCGTCGTGCATTTCAATGTCGCCCGCGCCCGATACACAGCAAGCGCCCATGCCGCGCGCCACCACGGCCGCGTGACTCGTCATGCCGCCGCGCACCGTTAAAATACCTTGGGAAACCGCCATGCCTTCAATGTCTTCCGGCGAGGTTTCCAGACGGACAAGAATGACTTTCTTTCCTTTTTCCGCTTCCTCTTTCGCTTCTTCCGCCGAGAAAACGATTTGACCGGATCCGGCGCCTGGCGAAGCAGGAAGCGCGGAAGTCACCGCCTCGGCCGCCGCCAGGGCGTCTGCGTCGAACATTGGATGAAGCAGCGAATCCAGCTGCTGCGGCTCCACCATCATCAGCGCTTCGTCCGTGTTGATCAGCCCTTCGTCCACCATGTCGCAGGCGATTTTCAAAGCAGCTTGCGCGGTCCGTTTTCCATTACGGGTCTGGAGCATGAACAATTTTCCGTTTTCGATCGTAAATTCCATGTCCTGCATGTTTTTGTAGTGATTTTCAAGTTTCGAGCAAATATCGACAAACTGGTCGTATGCTGTCGGCGACACTTCCTTCAGCTGGTCGATTTTCTTCGGTGTCCGTACACCCGCCACGACGTCCTCGCCTTGCGCGTTCATCAAAAACTCGCCATACAGCTTGTTTTCGCCAGTCGCCGGGTTGCGGGTGAAAGCGACACCCGTTCCGCAATCCTCGCCCATGTTTCCAAAAACCATCATCTGCACGTTGACAGCCGTTCCCCAGTCGCCCGGGATGTCGTTCATGCGGCGATAGTAAATCGCCCGGTCGTTGTTCCAGGAACGGAACACGGCCTCGATGGCTTCCATCATCTGCTGTTTTGGATCCGTCGGGAAGTCTTCTCCAAGTCCCGTGCGGTAAAATTCCTTAAAACGCTCCACCAGCGTCTTCATATCGTCGGCGGTCAGCTCCAAATCGTCCTTGATGCCGCGTTCCGCTTTCAACTCGTCGATGATTTCCTCAAAGCGCTTTTTCGAAAGGCCTTTGACGACGTCCGCGAACATCTGGATGAAGCGGCGGTACGAATCGTACGCGAACCGCGGATTTCCACTTTTTTCCGCGATCGTTTCCGCCACGACGTCGTTGATTCCCAAGTTCAAGATCGTGTCCATCATCCCCGGCATGCTCGCCCGGGCACCGGAACGAACCGATACGAGCAGCGGGTTTTCCGCGTCCCCGAACTTCTTTCCGGTTTCCTCTTCCAGTTTCGCCAGATATTCCATGATCTGCGCCTTGATTTCATCGTTGATTACTTCGTCGTCTTCATAATACTTGTTGCAGGCTTCCGTCGTGATCGTGAACCCGTTTGGAACCGGCATTCCCAATTTGCTCATTTCCGCCAGGTTCGCTCCTTTTCCGCCAAGGAGATTGCGCATGTTCGCATCGCCTTCGTTAAAAAGGTAGACATACTTTTTTTCCATTACATTTCCTCCCTCAAATTTTGTAACCGTTTACATCATAAGGAGTATAACACATTATGTGATTTGATACCACAAAAATTAAAAAAAAAGCATCTTTCGATGCTTTATGTAATGTCGAGTACAAGCGATTCCTTTGATTCGTTCTTTCGAACGTCCCGGCAAATATCCAAATTCGCGCAGGAAACCGGACAACGATCTTCCAGCCGCAGCCGGATATGATGCGGAGTGAACGACGTGATCTCCTCGTCGTCAAACCCGACGACCATGTTGTTTTTCGATAAAATGATCGGCCGCTTTAAGATTGACGGGTTATTTTGAATGAGGCGGATCAATTCATTGGTCGACAGCTCGTTAAAATCCTTCTTCAAGGAACGATACACTTTCGAACGAAGGGAGATGATATCCTGCGTCCCGTTTTCACAGCGGGAAAGCAAGTATTTGATTTCATCTTCTTTCATCAAAGTGGTGTAAATGTTTTTTTCGATAAATTCAATGTGATTATCCCGCAGCCACTGCTTCGCCTTGCGGCAGCTCGCGCAGCCCGAGGATGAGTAAAGTATTAGCATAAATCCTCCCGCTAACCCATTTGAATTGTATCATTGTATTTAACGGAAAGTAAAGTATCCAAGAAAAATAAATATTTATTCTTCGAAAGATGATTGCTCGCTGTGATAGAATAAGACCAGCGCTAGGAGGAATCATACATGAAACGAATGTTAAGCGGAATCAAACCGACCGGTCGCCTGCATCTAGGCAACTACATCGGCGCGATCAGCCAGTTTAAAAAATATCAGGAAGAATACGAGATGTTTATCTTCATCGCCAACGAGCACGCCATCACCGTGCCCATCGAGGCCAAGGATCTGCGCAAAAACACGAAAGATCTGATCGCCTTGTATTTGGCCAGCGGTCTGGACCCGGAAAAAGTCACGATCTTTTTGCAAAGCGACGTGCCGGCCCACGCCCAGCTTGGCTGGGTCATGACTTGCATGGCCTACATGGGCGAGCTTCAGCGAATGACCCAGTACAAAGACAAAACCGCCAAAGGCGAAAGCGGCGTCACCGCCGGCCTGTTCACCTATCCGCCGCTTATGGCCGCCGACATCCTGCTTTACGACGCGGACTTTGTTCCTGTCGGCGTCGATCAGAAGCAACACGTCGAGCTTACGCGCAATTTGGCGGAACGGTTCAATCATCGCTATTCCGACACGTTTACCATCCCGCAGCCGCTCACAAGCACGGTGGGACAAAAAATCTACTCGTTGCAGGATCCGGAAAAGAAAATGTCGAAATCGGCCACCGATCCGAAAGGAACGATCGACCTGCTCGACGATCCGGCTGCGGCCCGGAAAAAAATCATGTCCGCCAAAACCGATTCGCTCGGCGTTATTCGCTTCGATCCGGAAAACCAGCCTGGATTGGCCAACTTGCTGACGATCCAATCCGTTTTATCCGGTGAGCCGGTCGAATCCATCGTTCAACGCTACGAAGGCAAAGGGTACGGCGATCTCAAAAAGGAAATCGGCCAAACCGTGTTTGATTTTCTAACCGACCTGCAAGCCCGCTACCGCGATATTTTGGACAGCGGAAAAGCCGACGAGGTTCTCAAAGCCGGCGCGCAAAAAGCGGCCGCCATCGCCAACAAGAAAATTCGAAAGGTGTACAAGAAAATCGGATTTACCGTATGATCGACCTCGACACCCTTTTATCGCAAGCCGCCGATCCAAACTACAAGACGTTTCACAGCCGGCTCGTTCCCGGCGTCGCGCTGCGCGGCGTCCGGACTCCCGCGCTTGAGCGGATCGCGCGCGACTTGGCGAAACAGTACGGCAAACAGGCATTGGACACCCTTTCGCCATCCGACTATGAGAAAACCGTGATTTACGGCATGCTCGTCGCCTACGTCCCGCTTGCGTTCAACGACCGGCTCGCCTATTTGGAAACGTGGCTCGCCCATAACGACAACTGGGCGTCCAACGATCTTGTATGCGCCCGCCAAACGTGGATGCGCAAACACAAAGCCGATCTCGTTCCCTTTTTAAACGCCTGGATGGAAAGCGGAGATCCCTGGAAACAACGCTTCGTGTACACGACGCTGCTATCCCACTACAAACAAAGCGACGATTTGCCCGTGATTTTCGAATTGCTGCGTCATCCCTACGTCTGCTCGTATTACACGCAGATGGGTCTGGCGTGGCTGCTTTGCGAATTGCTTCTTCGCGCCCCGGAATCCATCGAGCCCTGGCTCGTGCAAGGACGGTTTGACGCGTTCACGACGCAAAAAGCGTTCCAAAAGGCGATCGAATCCAAACGGCTTCCGGAAACGAGCAGGAATCGGTACCGGTCTTTAAAAAAACAAATCCAGCCGGCTTGATGGCTGGTTTTTTTCGTGTCGAAAAAAAAGACCCTTGGCCTGCCAAGGAGTCCTACAAATAAAATACCATTAAAATCGCGATGCCCAAAAAGATCCGATACCATCCAAAACCTTGAAACGTATGGTTTTGGATCCAGCGCAAAAACCATTTGATCGTGACCACGCTCACCACAAACGTCACCACCACGCCAAGCGTCAGCAAAATACCTTGCAAAAACGAAAGCGTGTTTCCGTTGTGAAAATAGGCGAACCCGTCCGCCAGTCCTGCCAGCACCATGACCGGCACCGCGATCAAAAAGGAAAACCGGCTCGCGACGGCTCGGGAGCAGCCTAAATACATACCGCCCAAAATCGACGCACCGCTGCGCGAAGTCCCCGGTACAAGCGCCAGGCATTGAAACAGCCCAATCGACAGCGCGGTCTTGGAGTCGATGCCATCCAGCCGCTCGATCGTCACCTTTGGCTCGTGAAACGAAATGAGCACGAAAATGATCCCGTACGCGATCAGCGTGATTGCGAAAACAAAATAAGCGTTCAAGTACGTTTCGATAAGCGAGCGGCACAAAAACCAGCCGGCACAAACCGGCAGCGAGCCGCACAACACGTTGCCCCACAGCCGCCACGTATTGAGCCGTTCCGCCCGCCGCTTTGTTTTCGACCACGGATTGAGAGTCTGGCAAAACACGTACAGCACCGCCGCGATCGAGCCAATTTGCAAAATCACTTTAAAAAACACATAAAACGATTCGGGATGGAGCGGCCAGCTACTTTGCAGCAAAAGCAGATGGGCTTTCGCGCTAATCGGCAGCCACTCCGTAATTCCCTGGACCAGTCCCAGAACGATGGCCTGGAGAAAGTCAAAAAAGATACGCATCGTCTCGATCAATCCTTTCCAAACGCCTGAACGATCCCCTTAAATATCTCCCCTCGCACCTCATAGTTTTTAAACTGGTCAAACGACGAGCAGGCTGGCGACAGTAAAATCACATCGCCCGGCTCGGCGATTTGGATAGCCTGGCCAAACGCCTCCTCCATCGTCTCGACACTTGTTTGTCGCGAAAAAACATCCTGAAAACGCGCTTTCGTTTCCCCAAACGAAAAACAGTGCTTTACTTTGTCGTCGTATTGCTTCAAATCCTCAAACGAGATGTGCTTGTCTTTGCCTCCGCAAAGCAAAATCACGTTTTGATCGAACGCCGAAAGCGCCGCGCACGCCGCGTGGGTGTTGGTCGCCTTCGTGTCGTTGTAAATGCGCACCCCGTTCCATTCACGCACGAACTCGATTCGATGCTCCACGCCATGAAACGAGCGAATGACTTCTTGAATGTCGGCGATAGACACGCCTAGCTTGTACGCCATGCAGGCCGCCATCATCGCGTTGCCGCAGTTGAAGTCGCCCACGATTTTAAGATCCGCCACGTCGAACAGCTTCAAGTCGCCAAGCCAGGCCGCCCCGTTGGCTTTATACAAGTCCACGTCGGTTCGCGTCAAGGAAAAGTCGATCACCGTGCAAGGAATGTCGCAAGCGTAACGCATGATTTCCGGATCGTCCACATTGCGGATGAACCAGTCGTCCGACTGGCAGTTGGCGTAAATCTTCATCTTCGAGCGATAATACGACGCCAGGGAATCCATGTAATCCAAATGATCCGGCGCCAAATTTGTCACCGTGGACACGACAGGATGAAAGCGTTCGGTACCCAGCAACTGAAAATTCGACAGCTCCAGCGCCACATCCAGATTTTCGTGACCGTGTTCCAAAACGATTTCGCTGAGCGGCACGCCGATATTTCCGGCCACCTGCGCGGCCTGGTCCTTCTTTTTCAGCATTTCGAACAGCAGCGTCGTCACGGTCGTCTTGCCATCCGTTCCTGTGATCGCGCCATATCGAAAGCCTGGCGCCAGACGATACGCCGTTTCAATTTCCGTATAGATCGGATTTCCCCGCTCCACGAAATAACGCACGAACGGCGCCGTGTAAGGAATGCCCGGGTTTTTCACGATCAAGGCGTATTCGTCGTCTTTTAAAGAATCCGGATGCCCTTCGTCGAATACTTGAATGCCTTCCAGTCCTTGCCGGTCGATAGCTTTCATGTCCGTCAACACGACGTCGTATCCTGCTTTTCGCAAAAGCTTCGCGGCCGCTTTTCCGCTGCGGGCCGCGCCAATGACCAATGCTTTTTCCATTTTACATCACTCCTAACCATAAACCGAGCAACGCGCAGACGATGCCCGCGATCCAAAAATTGCGAACGACTTTTTCTTCCGGCCAGCCGCCCTTTTCGTAATGATGGTGCAGCGGCGCCATCCGGAAGATCCGTTTTTTCGTCCGTTTGTAATGGGTGACTTGAATGATCACGCTCAAAACTTCCGCCACGAACACCGCGCCGATGAGAATGAGCAGGATTTCCTGCTTCAGCACCATGGCCACGGCCGCGATCAAGCCGCCCAAAGCCAGACTGCCGGTGTCGCCCATAAAAATTTTGGCCGGATGCAAGTTGAACACCAGGTAGCCAAGCAAGGCGCAAATCACGAGCCCGATCAAAAAGCCGACATTGGCTTGCTGCTGAAAAAAGGCGAACGCCAAAAACGGAACGAGGGCGATGACCATTTGCCCGGCGCAAAGCCCGTCCACGCCATCGGTGAAATTGACCGCGTTCGTTTCCGCGGTGAACATGATGAATACCAAGAAAAAGTACCACACGCCTAAGTCGATCGTTTGATCCAAAATCGGGATCCAGACGCCAGTCGAGGCGGTCGAGCGGTACAACAGGAAAAACACGACAGCCAAAACGGACTGCATCGCGAATTTCACCGCGGGCTTCAAGCCCTCATTGTCCTTCTTGACCACAATGATATAGTCGTCAATAAAACCAATCAACCCGTACCCGACGTACGCCAGCAAAATGATTCCCGTGTTCATGTCCAACAGTTTGAACGGCGTGCACAAGGAAAGAAGAAGAAAGACGAGCGTCGGAACGAGAATAAACGCGAGTCCGCCCATCGTTGGCGTCCCGTTTTTCTTTTTATGGGACTCCAGCCCTTCCCCGCGCTCCGTCTGCCCGAATTTGATTCGATGCAGGTAGTCGATGAGTGCCGGCATAAGTCCGAGCATGAGTCCGAGCGTCACGAGGCAGCCCGAAATCATATAAAGTGCTGATGACACATTCATAATTCTTAAACCTCACATTTCATTCCCGATTATAGCACAATTTGTGAAAAATAAAGTAAAACTGATGAATAAACACTTGAAAAACAGTAGGCAGAATGCTATTATATCTAAGCAATTGTGCAAATGGAAGTAAAGGGGGACAGCAAGATGTCAAGAAGATGTGCAGTATCTGGTAGAGGTCCTTTATCTGGAAACAAACGTTCTCACTCTATGCACGCGACTCGTCGTAAATGGAATGTTAACCTTCAGAAGGCGACAATCATGGTAGACGGCAAACCGAAAAAAGTTCGCGTAAGTGCTCGTGCCTTGAGAACATTGAAAAAGCAAAGCGCTATTTAATCTTTACTGGAAAGAGAAGAGGGATTTTCCCTCTTTTTTCTTTTGCGCCACAAAAAGCCGGAAATCTCAAGCGAAGAATTTCCGGCTTTTTTCCCGATAATCGTGCGCGAGCTGATCGTTCCATGGATGAATCGTCCGATAGACGATTGGACTTCCCCGCTTTCCGTATTCCGTTTCCAAAAAATCATAATACGTTCCCGGCGTGATGATGCCCCGCACGCTCAACACGTCGCTGCCAAGCTGCCCGAGAATAATGTCGATAAAAGCGGCGCAGTTGTCACCCAAAACCCAATACGTTTTGAACTTCCCTTTTTTCAGCTTGTAAAACTTCGCTCCCGTCCGGTAATGAAGCCGGGAAGGATAGTCGTGCCGGTACGCCGCGAAATTGTCGTAGCCGTCTTCCTGCTCGATTTTCGTGTACCAGCGATACGCCCGGCGCTCCAGCAAGTCAAGCTGCCGCTCCACTTCCTCGATCTGCTCTTCCTCCAGATGGATCCCGTATTCAAAGATGGAGTTTTTTTCCGCGCGCATCGCGTTGGGAATGTACTTCTCAAGCGGCACGTTAAAAAACGCCCCGTCGCCAATCGTCTGGTTGAACCGAAACGACGTCACGTCGTAGTTTCCATAGCTATAGACGACATCCTTGTACGCGAAACAAATGTGGCCGACTTTCTGGAACCCCTCCGGTCCAACGTGCACCATGACTTTTAACGGCGTCGACTCGTCCATTTTCCGGTCATACAGTTCCGGCGTCTTTCCTTCCGACAAATACTTGTTCACCGAGCGAATCGCCCAATCCGGAAAGAACACACACAAAACTGGCGGCAGCATAATGCGAATATGCCGTTTCCAGCGATACCGGACTTCCGGCTGCACGCTTTCCCAGGCGTCATGTAAATACTGGATGCCAAGCACCACAAAATACAAGCCGAAAAACCGCATCAGCAAACCGGTTTCAAACTCTGGATTGAACAGCAAAAACCCGCCAAGCAACGCGTACAAAAGCGTCAAAAACAAAAAGCCTATTTTCCCCGGAATGTGGTTGATGACATGAAGCACGTACTGGACCAGCATCGCCAAAGCGCACACAAGACAATACGCGCCAAACGTCACCCGGATGATCCATTCCGGAAAATGGGTATACTCTTTCAGCACGATCACAAAGAAAAAAGACAGGACGGAAAACAGCAAATCCGCCTTTTTCTTTTCCTTTGAGTACATATACGCCAAATACACGCAGTTCAACAAGCAATACACGACCGTCAAATCCAATATGAACGAGTATACTTGCGCCGGCATCGCCACGCAAATAAGACCGCACACCATCAGCATCCCGCCAATGGCGACGCGAACAAGCAAATCTTTCATTCCCGATTCTCCTTAGCGGTCCGTCATCACGCACAGCACAGCCCCGGAAGCAATCGTCACGATCCCTTCCTTTGCCACAATCGAGTTAGACAACGTGTAAATGTCCGCCACGTCGATCGCGCGCGAATCCAGCGGATACAAAAACCCTTCCAAAGTGATCACGCTTGGCTCCAAAGCGAAAAATGAAACGTTTCGAAAGCGAGCCGGCAGCCGGTGGACGCCCGCCTCCAAACAAAACGCCACCTGCCCTTGATCGTACAGCACCAGATTACGCGCCCGGTACGCGAGCAGCCGCAAATTCGCGATCGTGTGGTCGACACGTCCGCCAAAGGCGCCCGCCAAAACGATGCGATCGAACCCTTTCTCCTTGGCGATCGCGACCGCCAGCTCCGCGTCCGACTCGTCTTTCATGACCGGATGGCGCTCAATCGGAACCGTTTTTTTCATTTGTTCCAACGCGTCCGGACTCATCGAGTCAAAGTCCCCGACCGCGAAAGCCGGCGCAATGCCCGCTTCCTGAAGCCGCAGCGCCCCGGCGTCGACACCAATGTACGTCGCGCCCGTCACGACCGGAATATCCGTCGCCCTTGGCGTCGCTAAGATAGCCGTCTTCATTCCAGCATGCCGGCAATCGAGGAAATGACGTCGTTTTTAAACACGTAACTGCCGGCTACCAAGACGTCGCAGCCCGCGGCGACCGCCTTCTTGTACGTTTTGTCGTTGATGCCTCCGTCGATTTCGATCCGGAACGGCAAGTCTTTTTCCATTCGCTGCCGGTGCAGCCATTTCACTTTTTCCAGCTGGTCTTCCATAAACGACTGGCCGCCAAATCCCGGTTCGACACTCATGATCAGAACCAAATCCAAATCCGGCAGAATGCCGGCAAACGGTTCGATCGGCGTTCCGGGTTTCACCGTGATGCCCGCTTGGACGCCATGGCTGTGGATCTCGCGCAACAGCGCCCGGATCCGTGCCGGATCGTTGTCAAGCGCCTCGGTATGAAACGTAATCAAGTCGGCGCCGTTTTCCATAAAGACTTGCGCGAAAAAAACCGGGTCCTCCACCATAAGATGAACGTCCATAAACAGAGGGCACGCCTTTTTGAATCCACGCAAAATATCCGGACCAAACGTCAGATTCGGAACAAAATGTCCATCCATCACATCAAAATGAAGCCATTCGGCGCGCGAGCGTTTCAACAAATCTAGCTGGTGGTCGACATCCGAATAGTCCAGCGATAAAATCGAAGGCGCGATAATCAAATGATGCTGTTTCATTTATAAGTCTCCTTTCGCGGCGTCGCTTCCACGATCGCCTTATAGTCTTCATACAATGCCAAAGGCACCTTTCCTTCCTCGACCGCCTGTTTTAGAGCGCAGTCCGGCTCATTGAGATGGCGGCAGTCCGAAAATCGGCACGCGCCCACATACGGAGCGAACGCCTTGATCTTGCGATCCAGATTCGTTTTATCCAGCAGCGTAAAATCCAGACTGGAAAAACCTGGCGTATCCGCCACCCAGCCGTTGGCCACCGCATGCAGCTGGCAAAACCGCGTCGTATGTTTGCCGCGGCCAAGCGCCTTGGAAATTTCCTGCGTCTGAAGCTGGAAACCTGGATCGAGCCGGTTGAGCAGCGAGCTCTTGCCCGCCCCCGACTGGCCGCACAGCACGCTTTCCTTGCCGGCCAGCGCTTCGCGCAACCGGGTGTCGTCGCTGCCGGGATACGTTTTCAGCACGTCGTATCCGCACGCTTGCAGCGCGTCGAGCTGCGCCTCGATCTGGTCGCGTTCCGCTGGCGAGGCGAGATCCCATTTCGTCAGGCAAATGACGGGTTCCACGTCGGAAAGCGACACGAGAATAAGAAGCCGGTTCAGCAAGTGGATCGAGAAATCCGGATCCTTGCAGCTCGTGACGATCAGCGCCTGGTCGACGTTGGCGATGACCGGACGCAACAATCTGTTTTTTCGCGGACGCACTTTGACAATGCGATACGAATCCTGCACTTGCTCGTACTCGACGCAGTCGCCGACGACCGGCGCGGTTTGCCGCCGCATTTTTCCGCGCGGAATCGCGACGACGATTTCCTGCTCGTTTTCAATCGTGTAGTGATTGGAAATGATTTTTGTGATGGTTCCTTGTTTCATGGTCAATAATACAGTGTGACGACACTGTCCGTTCCTTCCTGTGTGTATTCGCTGCCAGCCGGCGGCGAGGTGGAGGTCACCTTGTTGAGCGTTGAGCCACTCACCTTGCGCGTCAGAACCGCGATGCCTTGCGAGTTCAAATAGTCTTTCGCCTCTTCCACGTCCATGCCAATGAGCGTGGACGGAATCGTGATTGTCGGATATTGGGAAACGACAAAATGAATCGGCACATTGGCGTCCGGGTCGATGCGGTCTCCCGGTTCGAGCAGCGACTGCTTCAAAATGACGCCGGGATTGGTGTTGGGTTCTCCCTGATACTCGATTTGCACATCGAGATGCACGTTTTGCGCCGCCAGTTCCTGCTGGACGCTCGCCAGCTCAAGACCGGTGTAGTCCTGCACAAGAAAGCCAAGCCCTTTGGACACGACCACGTCGATCGGCGAGTCGCTCAAAATGACGGATCCTTCTTTCTCGCTGGCGCGAATGACGCGGCCTTGTTCGACCGTGTCGCTCAACGCGTTTTCAAAACGTACGTTTTCCAGCGAGAAATGCGCCTGCGTCAAAGCGTCGCGCGCTTCCTGCTCGGTCATGCCGACGATTTCCGGCATCGTTTCATAGCCTAAAAAGCCGCTAAACCGGATGGCGCCTGTCACCGTGCCGATGGCGACCGCCAAAACGCACACGATCGCCAGCCCGGCCGTCCACATGCCCACCGTGATCCATTCATGCCGCTTCTTTTTGCGAACCTCCGGTTTGCGGGCGGCTTTTTTTTGCACTTTCACATGCCCGTCCTCGACTTCGATAATGTCCATCGTCGGATGTTTGAGCACGAGCCGCGGCATATTGCGATACGCCGTTTCCAAACAATGCTCTAAATCGTACAGCATCTCGTCGGCGCGCTCGTACCGCTCCTCCACGTCTTTGGCCGTCGCCTTGAGGACGATATTCTCCACCGACTGCGGGATGGAAGGGTTGAACAGCCGCGGATACGGCATCGGCTCGCGCAAATGCTTGATTGCGATTTCCGTCGGCGTACTCCCTCGAAACGGCACGTCGCCAGTCAGCAGCTCGTAAAAGACGATGCCCAGCGAGTAAATGTCGATTTGCCCGTTTGGCTCCTTGCCTTGCGCGGTTTCCGGCGCCAAATAATGCGCCGAGCCCATGACGGTGTTGTAGTAAGTCAGCTGTACCGCGTCGTTGGCGATCGCGATCCCAAAATCCGTGATCTTGACGGTGCCGTCGTCTTTGACCAGCACGTTTTGCGGTTTGATGTCGCGATGAATGATGTGGTGGGCGTGGGCCGTGACGATCGCGCTCGTCAGCTGATGCATGATGCCAATCGCCTCGTGGTAGTCCAGCGCCCCGCGTTGGGAAATGAGTTGTTTTAGCGTTCGGCCACGCACGTATTCCATGACGATATAATGGCAGCCTTCCGACTCCCCGACATCGTAAATGTCGACGACGTTTGGATGGGAAAGCTTGGAAGCCGCGCTCGCTTCCCGCTGGAACCGCACCAGCGTGACCGGATCCTCGGCCAGCTTGTCCCGCAGCACTTTGATGGCGACTTCCCGGTTCAGGATCTGGTCGAACGCCAAATACACATCCGCCATGCCTCCCTGGCCGATGACCGCCTTGATTTTGTATCGTTTCGCTACGATGTCGATCATGGCCGGTCACCTGCCTCTTTTTCCAGCAGCACGATCGTGCAGTTGTCCATGCCGCCGGCCTGGTTCGCCTTGCTGATGAGAAGATTGACCTTTTCAGACAGCGACAGCCGCAAGTCGTTGACAATGTCGCAAATCGCGCTTTCGCTCACATAGCCGTGCAGTCCGTCGCTGCACAACAGCAAGTGCCGGTAGTCGGAGTCGATTTTGTGCAAGTCCATCCGGTAGACGCGCCACACACCCAGCGCCGAAGTCAAAGTGTTTCGCTGCGCGTGCGACTTGGCCTCCTCCTGGGACAGCTTGCCTTCCCGCATAAGCTGGGCGATGACCGAATGATCCTCGCTCATTTGGATGAAGCCATCCGCGTAGTCGGCGTACAACCGGGAATCGCCCACATTAAATATATAAGTCGCGAAGCGGGTAATGAGGGCGCCCACGCACGTCGTTCCCATCCCCCGCTGGGTTTTGTTGCGCATCGAGCGCGCGAAAATCTGGTCGTTGGCTTTGTTCAGCATTTCCCGGATCCAGCGCTCGACTTGATAGTCTTTTTTCAAAACCGGCGACTTCATAAATTCATTGTACAGACACGTCGTGGCGATATTGCTCGCGACCTCGCCCGCCGCGCTGCCGCCAATGCCATCGCACACAAGCGCCAGCCAGTCCCCGTTGTCGTTGCGGGCGATGCAGTAGTCATCCTCGTTGGTGCTTCTTGTCTTTCCAATATCTGTATTCCCGCAAACTTTCATCGCTTCCTCCTTCCCGTTTCCACTTGTTTTGTTCGTTTCCTTGACCCCTTGTTCATGTCCTTCCCCTTTCTGTTTTGGCTCACGCGTCCAAATCCGACTCGGCTTTTTCCTGACGGGCCTTGATTTCCTTGATTCGCAGCTGGCCGCACGCGGCGTCAATGTCGTTGCCATGCTCCTTGCGAATCGTGCACCGGACGCCTTCTTTCATCAACGCGTCGTAAAAGACCATCGCCTCCTCGCGCGTCACGCTTTGAAACGTCTTCTCGTCCACGCTATTGTACGGAATCAGGTTGACATAGGCGTTGAACCCTTTCAGCAGCTTGGCCAGCTGGCGCGCATGCGTTTTCGAATCGTTGACGCCTTTGAGCAAAATGTACTCGAAAGTGAGCCGCCGGTTGTTTTTGGCGCCATACTCGCGCAACGCGTCCATCAGCTCCTCGAGCGGATACGCGTGGTTGATTGGCATGAGCTGATCCCGCAACGCGTTGTTGGGCGCGTGTAGCGAAATCGCTAAATTGTATTGCGTGTGGGCGTCGGCAAACGCGCGAATCTTCGGCACGACGCCGCACGTCGAAATCGTGATGTGTCTGGCGCCGATCCCGATGCCGCGGTCGTGGTTGAGCGTCGCCAAAAAATTCATCACGTTGTCATAATTGTCAAATGGCTCGCCGGTTCCCATCACGACGATGTGCGAAAGCCGGTCCCCTGTCTTGTCCAGTTCCCGCTGGACGTTCATGAACTGCGCGACCATTTCGCCGCTTGTCAAGTTCCGTTTCTTTTTGGTCAGCCCGCTGGCGCAAAACGCGCACCCCATATTGCATCCGACTTGGCTGGAAACGCAAATGCTTTTGCCATAGTCAAAATGCATGAGGACGCTTTCGAGCAGCGCGCCGTCCTGCGTCTGAAACAAAAATTTCGTCGTTCCATCCGCCGCCACCTGCTTGCGCACCAAAGTCAGCGGGTCGATGATAAACTCTTTGGCCAGTAGCTCCCTTGTGTCTTTTGACAAGTTGCTCATCTCGTCAAACGATGTCGCCCGCTGCCGGTACAGCCATTGAAAAATCTGGTGTCCTCGAAAGGATTTCCATCCGCAAGACTGCGCGAATTCCCCCATTTCCTCGTAATTCAGGTCGTAAATACTTTTCATATTTTTTCTTCCTTTCGTGTTCCAAAGTGTTATTATAGCACGTCGTCCGCTGATTTTTTCAGCTTCGCGACGTAAAATCCATTGGTCGTTTTCGATGGCTCGATCGTTTTTTCCATATCCAGGCTAAACGCGGGATGGGATTTTAAAAACTTCGCCACCTGCTTCTCGTTTTCCTTTTGATTGAGCGTACAAGTCGAATACACGAGCACCCCGCCCGGTTTCACATGAGCGGCCGCCTGCTCCAAAATCGCCGCCTGCACAGGAATGAGCGTGTCCATCGTGGCTGGATCCAAATGCAGCTTGATGTCCGGCTTTCTCGACAGCGTTCCATAGCCGGTGCAGGGCACGTCGCACAACACCCGGTCATACAGCCCCAAACCGCTTAAATCCGTCGCGTCCTGACAGCGCGCCTCCACGTTTTTTAAATGGAGTCGGCGAATGTCGTTTTGGATGAGCGCCACCCGGTGCGGATGCAAGTCAAGCGCCACGACGTGTCCCCGGTCACGCATCGTCTCGGCGATCGCCATCGTTTTTGTTCCCGGCGCGGCACACACATCCAAAATCATCTCTTCGGGTTTTGGATCGAGAACGCGGACGATTTCATACGCCCCCAGATCCTGCGGCGACACGACACCTTCGCGATACAAAGGATCGGCTTCCAGCGTGTTGCCGGTATACTGGTAAATCGGATCGCGCAACTCCTGAAGCCGGTCAACCTCCGGCTTGTCTTTCATAACGTTGCGGCGCACCGACAAAGACTGGGTATCCAGGCTCGCCTTCGCGAAAGCGAGCGCCCGATCCGCCCCGTACTGGGCGATCCACATTTTAACAAGCCAGGGCGCGATCGAATACGTTGTCGCGATCTCGTCGACATCGTCCCGGAACTCGATTTTCCGCTCCCGGTCCACCTTGCGCAAGATGGCGTTCACAAAACCCGCCGCTTGCGGACGAATCATTTTCGCAAGGGAAACGGCTTCGCTGATGACGGCATACGCCGGCACCTTTTCCAAAAAGAGGAGCTGGTATACGGACATCGTCAGCAAAACGCGGATCTTTTTGTGGACTTTGTTCCCGTTAGAGTACTGGCTCCACATCCGCTGGCAATACGTGTAGTTGCGCAGCGTGCCGTAAAAAATCGTCGTCGCCAGCGCCCGGTCTTTCTCGTCGACTTCGCGCAAGTGTTTTTTTAAATACAAGTTGCTGTAGGCGCCATCCGCGACGACCGCGCACAACGCCTCCAAAATCCAGTTTCTTACCATGGTTTATTCCTCCAGCATCAATGGATGCATATTGATTTCCATTTTCACATTGGACCGGTCGAAATGATGGACCAGATCCCACATCACCGTTTCCAAATGCGGCTGACTTTTGTCTTTTACCAGCAGCCGCACGCGCTTTTTCTTCATGCGCATCGAGATTTCAATCGGCCCAAGCACCCGCACGCCGTCCAGTCTTTCTTTCGCCTGCCTGGCGACGCGCTCCGCTTTTTCTAAATCGTCATGCGAGAAAACGATCGTGGCCATATACACATAAGGCGGATAGCTGCCCAAATGCCGATACTGCATTTCACGGACGAAAAACGACTTGTAGTCGTGGTTTTGCACGCTTTTCATGACGTAATGGTCCTGATCGAACGTCTGGATCAGCACCTCGCCTTCCTTTTCGGCGCGCCCGGCGCGTCCGGACGCCTGTTCCAGCATCTCATACGCGATTTCGCTTGCCCGGTAATCCGAGCGAACGAGTCCGGCGTCGGCTTGCAAAATCCCGACAAGCGTCACATTCGGAAAATCCAGCCCTTTGGCGACCATTTGCGTGCCAATCAAAATATCGCCTTCGTTTTCAAATTGTTCGAGCAGCCGGGCGTGGGCGTTTTTTTTCCGCGTGCTGTCCGCGTCCATGCGAACGATGCGAGCTTGCGGAAAAAGCGACTGGATGCGCTGCTCGAGCTTTTCGGTTCCCATGCCGTGATTGAAAAAATGCTTTGATCCGCAATGCGGGCACGTGTGGTCGAAAGCGTACACCGTTCCGCAGCAATGGCACATGAGCGAGTCGTTGGAGCGATGGTACGACAACGCGATCCCGCAATCCGGACACGTGATGACTTCGTTGCAGGCCTGGCATTTGACGACGGGCAAATAGCCGCGCCGGTTCAGCAGCAAAATCACCTGCTCCTTTTTTTCGAGCCGTCTGGCGATCGCGTCCAGCAGGCTTTGCGAAAACCCCTGAACGACCGGTTCCTGCCGCAAGTCGATCATTCGAATCGCCGGCATCGTTCTGGCGATTCGCTGTTTGAGCTCGACCAGCTCGAACACGCCCCGATACGCTCTGGCGTACGATTCAAGCGAAGGCGTCGCGCTGGCGAGAACGACTTTGCAGTGATGATACGCGCCACGCCACAGCACGAGGTCGCGGGTGTGGTATTTGGGCATCATGTCCTGCTTGTAGGACGTGTCGTGCTCCTCGTCCATTAAAATCAATCCAAGATTGGAAAACGGCATAAAACACGCGGAACGGGTGCCGACGACGATTTGCACTTCGCCGGTTCGCACTTTCTCGTACTGGTCGTATTTCTCGCTGGCGCTCATTTGCGAATGGTAAATGGCGATGTTTTGACGAAACCGCGAACGGACGCGGGCGATCATCATCGGCGTCAAGCCGATTTCCGGCACGAGAAAGAGCACTTGCCTGTTTTCGGAAAGCGCTTGCTCGGCCAGCCGCAAAAACACTTCCGTCTTTCCCGAACCCGTGACGCCATGCAGCAAAAACACGTCGTGGCTGGACGCGCTGATTTGGGCGATGGCATCGCGCTGCTCGTCCGTCAAGGCGAACGTCTGGTCTTCCTTTTCCGGCAAATCCAGCGCGCTTTCCTTGCGCCGCTTCTCGACGCGCAAATACCCGCGCTCCAAAAACGAGCGGGCATGCGACTTGGCCAGTTTTCGAAACGCGCTAGCCTTCATTGGCAGCGCATCTTTGAGCCGCTCCCACGTTTCCTGTCCTTTTTTTGTCAAAGGCTGCGTGGAATCGCCGGCGACAAACCAGTCCTCGTACACCACACTGGCGCGGCGGGTGGCGGGGCGCAAAGCGGGTGGCAGCATCGCTTTGAAACAGCTCATCATGCTCGAAACGTACGTATCGGCCATGTAGGCCGCCAAGCCAAAGAGCTCCTCGTTGAGTAGCGGCTGTTCGTCCAGCACTTCGATCACGTCTTTGATGCGGGAAGGATCGTCGGGCTGCTCGCACGCTTCCATGACAATCGCCACAAGTTCGCGATGGTTGAACGGCACTTTGACGCGCATTCCCCGTTCAAGCGCCGCGTCGTGACGGTAAGTGAAAGTTTGATTGAGATCGAGCGCGACATGCTCGATCCACACGTTGTAGAATGGCATACGATTATTGTATACCGAGATCGCCGAGGTGTGCAAACAAATGGCGCGAAAACAAAAAGGCGGTCCAAGCCGCCTAGTTTTCTGAAATGACCGCGCCGGAATTTTCCAGCGACATTTTTGAAATGTGTTCCGTCAGCCGCATTCCCTCAATTTGACACGTCATGCCGGTTCGGGAATGATCGTAAACGAAGCCGCACTTTTCCTGCACCCGTCTCGATTTTTCGTTGCCGTCGAAATATCCGCACCACAACGTGGACAAATGAAGGTCTTCTTTCGCGTACCGGATCAGCGCCGCGACCGCCTCGGGCACCAGTCCCTGCCCCCAGTACGGAACTCCGATCCAGTATCCGATTTCCGCTTCCTGGCTGGAGCGCGTCAAACGGGAAGCCTCGCCAATCATCAAGCCCGCGCTGCCAACCGGCTCGTTCGTTTCCTTTAAGACGATAGCGTACGTGCCGGGCGCCGAAAGAATCGTTTCAATGATTTGCCGGCTGTTTTCCACGCTTGTGTGCGGTGGCCAGCCCGCGCAAGGGCCAACGCGCGCATCGCTGGCGTACCGGTACAAGGAAGGGGCGTCTTCCGTTCGCCACGGGCGCAAAATCAGTCTTTGCGTTTCAAGATTCATAGACGTTCGATTCCTTCCATGTACGTTTTCAAATTGGCGTCCGCCTCGACGCGCGGAACGATCTGGCCTTCTTTTTTCGTGGTGGCCACGACGCAAACGCCCGGACCATGTCCGCTGGTAAACGAGTCGGAATGGACGATGACGCCAATCGACATCGCGCCGCGCAAGTAGTGCGGCCCATAGGTGCAATCGTGGTCCTGGATCGCGACAAAGTCGCCAAAGCGCAGCTTGTCGATGCCGTACTGCTTGTTGGCCGCCTCGTCCTGGGTCATGATGTCGTAGTCGCCTTCCATCATCGTCTGGCTGCCAAGTCCGCTCCCCATCAAATGCGCCGGCACGATCGTGACGACCGGCCACGACAAGGCGCCGTTTTCTTCACGCACCGGCATGGCGGCCAGCAAGTCGGGATCAAGGTTCATCATATGCACGTCGGGATGGTCAAGCAGTTTGAGCCCCTGCCCATACGCCTTGATTAAAAACGTTTCCGTCCCATCCATGTTTTCAATGACGTCCGGCGGAAAACAAGCCATCGTGTGGTCGACGCCGCCATGCGTTCCGCTGACGTAGCCTGTCTTCCCTTTTTGCTCGCCGTTTAAAATCTTTACTTCGTTGCCGACGCACGAGAACGTTTCCAAAGCGTGGTTTTCCTTGGGGCCGGCGTTGGCCATGGAAACGCCAGGCTCGATATGGTCGCCCGCGATGTTCATACACGAATCCCCGATGGCGTGCGAATACACCACGCCGCCGGTCCCGATCGGCATTCGGCCCTTGCCGTCGTAGCCGACATAAAAACCGGATACCCGCGGATGGTCGACTTTCGCGTTGAGCGCGATTTTGACGAGTTTATCTTGATTGATGTTCATGTTCGATCTCCTTGTTCCGTTTGGTGAAGGCGAAAACCGCGGCCGAGCTGGCGGTATCGAGGGCGTTGCGGTAGTCGCGGCCATATTGAATATAGATGTTTTCATCGGCGTGTTTGAGAATCTTTTTCGAAAGACCGCGCATGGCGCCGCCAATCGCGATGCAGCAAGTCGAAGGAAAGTCATATGTCGCCAGCGGGACGGCGTCTTTGCGATGCGCGCAAAGAAGCGGAATATGGTGCTTTCGCAAATAGTCGACGCATTGTTCCTCGCTGGCGTACGCGATGTCCAGTTTTTCGAACGCGCCCGCGCTCGCTTTTAAGATCGTGTCATACGCGTTGGACCAGTCCCGGGGCGGCAAAATGAGCAAATTGGCGCCCGCCGCGTAAATCGTGCGGCACACGCTGCCCAGGTTGTAAGGGTCCTCCAGCCCTTCGATGTAAAAAACCGCGCCGCTTTTTTTCCCAATCGTTTCAATGCTTGGAATCACGAGATCCTCGGCTTCCAGCGCCATGCCGCCATGGGTTTTGGATCCGGTTAGCTCGTCGAGTTTTTCCCGGGGCGTCTGAAGCACGGCCACGCCGGCTTTTTTCGCTAAATGAATAATGTACGAGAAGTCTTTTGTTCGCTTGTTGGGATCCACGTACAAGGGTCCCGCTTTCCGCTTTCCTGCCTCTAAAATCGCCTTGCAGGAAATGGTTCCTTGATAAAATTTGTTCATGGTTCCATTATACGCCGTTTTCCGAAAATGTCCGTTTAAATTGGGTTTTCCAATCGAAAACAAGATGATAGAATAAACACAATGCAGAGGAGGTGCTCGATGCATATTGAAATTTCAAAAGAGATGCGGAAGCGAATCATCGTCTATTCCTCATCTTTGATCCTCGCCATTCTTGCCTATACATTAATCAACCGGTTCGATGAAGTGATGGGTATTGCTGGCCGGATCACCAGTATATTGTTTCCGTTCCTGCTTGGTTTCGCGATCGCGTTCATTTTAAATCAGCCCGTCATGACCTTTGAGGAAAAAGTGCTGGGGCGCACAAAGCTGAACGGGCCATCCAAGCGGATTCTTTCCGAGCTTGTGATTTTCATCATCGCGATTGGATTGCTCATTTTGATTGTCGGCATGGTCGTTCCTTCGTTGATCGACTCGATCAAGACGTTCACGACCAATGTCCAGGAATACTCCAACACGCTGTATGAGTACATGGACTACATCGCCAAAACGTTCAACATTTCCTCGGATATGATTTCGAAGTGGTTCGCGGATCTGGATCTGCTGCCTTCGATTACCGAGGCGTTGCGCTCGTACTTGCCAAAAATCGCGGATTATTCGGTGGGGTTTGTCAAGGAGATCGCCAACTTCATCATCGCGATCGCGGCGGCGTTTTACATTTTGCTGGACAAGGAATCTTTGATTCGCGGAATCAAAAAGCTGAACTATTCGATTTTTTCCAAAGAGATCGCCAACTATTTGACTTTGTTCTCGCACGACGCCAAGGAAGTGTTTGAACAATACATCGTCGGCAACTTGCTGGATTCCCTGATCGTGGGCGTGATTTGCTATTTCGGGATGCTGATTTTCAAGATCCCCTACGCGCCGATGATTGGATTTATCGTGGGCGTCACCAACGTCATCCCGATTTTCGGTCCGTTTCTAGGCGCCATTCCGGTCATTATCATTTTGCTGCTCATCAATCCGTGGTTTTCGCTGATCTTTGCGATCTTCATTTTGGTTTTACAGCAAATCGACGGCAATGTGCTCAAACCGGTTATCCTTGGCGACAAGCTCGGGATCTCGGGTTTCTGGATTTTGTTTAGCGTGACGGTGGGCGGCGCGCTGGGTAGCATTTTGGGAATGTTCCTTGGCGTTCCGGTGTTCGCGCTTATTTACGCCAGCTTAAAAGATTTGGCGCAAATCAATCTGGAGCGAAAAAACATTGAAATCAACGACGAGTCCGGCATTATCCGGTAAACGAAAAGCGCGTGGCGCTTTTTTTGTATCTAGCGTGCAATATTTCGCGGAATGAATACAATGAAACTAGAATTGGAGGGATTTTTTGGATTTTTTCATCGACTGCATCCTGGATGCGGGGCACGACACGTGGCTCATGCTGCCGCTGTTGTACATCGCGTATTTGGTGATTGAATACTTTGAACGAAAGGACTCGAAAGACGATAAGCTGTTTTTCGCGCTGCAAAAGTACGGGCCGCTCGTTGGCGCGCTGATCGGGCTCATCCCGCAATGCGGGTTCAGCATTTTGGGCGCGATGCTCTTTGTGCAAGGAAACATCACGATCGGCACGCTGCTGGCGGTGTTTATCGCGACAAGCGACGAGGCGGTGCCGATTCTTCTCGCCGAGCCCGCCTTGTTTTCGACTTTGATTTTTTTGCTCCTATGCAAATTCATCCTCGCGGTGGCGGTTGGATTTTTCGTCGACCACGTTTTGTTCCGGCACCAGAAGATTTTGCGTTTCGAAGATCTTCCGGAAGAGGAGGACGTGGAAGTGTTCGAGGAGGATGAAAACAACGCGAGCGCCTGCCCTTGCTGCTATCCGGAGTACCCGATGGCGCTAAGCGCCTTGATCCGGACGATCAAGATTTTCGCCTTTGTCTTTTTGACGACAATCGCGTTCAATTTGCTTATCGGATGGATCGGCGAGGCGACCTTGTCTAAATTCCTGCTGACGGGTTCTCTTTTCCAGCCGGTGCTGGCCGCCTTCTTTGGTTTCATTCCGAATTGTGCGGCGACCGTTATCCTTTGTCAGCTGTTCGCGCTTGGCCAGCTGTCGTTTGGCTCGTTGCTGGCTGGATTGATTACGAACGCCGGTCTGGGCTTTCTCGTTTTGTTTCAATATGGCGAAAACAAAAAGACGATCGCCAAGATCGCCTTCCTGTTGTGGATCGTCGCCGTCGTGTGCGGCGTCGCGTTTCACTTGTTCGCTTGACGGTATCGCTCGATATCGTCTTTTTTTGCGCTATTCAATGGGCTGCTGGTAAAAGTTGCCGTAAAAGTTCGCCGTTTTGTACGTGTTGACGATGACTTTGGGATCCGCCTTGCGCACCTGGTCGATGACTTCCCTGGCCTGGTACGAGCTGACAACCGTTTTGCAGATGTAAAACTTTTTGTTGGAGTACGCGCCGTGGGCTTCGATAATGCTCATGCCATGCCGGCAGCAGCTCATAAACGAGTCGATCACAAGCTGGGGTTTGGCGGTCGTGAACTCGATCGTGATTTGCTCGTAGCGCTGATACAAACTGGAAATCGTCTTCGTGGACAAAAACTGGAAGATGATCGAATAGCCGGCTTCCTTCCACCCGAATACGAATCCGTAGCACACATACATAAAGCAGTTGAAATAAAATACATAGTCCCAAATGCCTTTATGGATCTTGTTCGAAACGTATTGCGCGATAAAATCCGTTCCGCCTGTCGAACCTCCCGCTTTGAGCGCCAGAGAAATGGAAAAGCCCCAGAGCACACCGCCAAACAAGATGTTGAGCACCTGGTCGGTGAAGAGCGGTTCGAACTGGCAAAATGTCAGCAGCAGCGACACGAGCGAAAACTGGATCGTGCTCAAAAGGACAAACCGTTTCGAAATGGCTTTGGCGCATAAAAGCGCGGCTGGAATGTTGAGCAGCAAAATCCCGGCCGACGTCGTGAAATCGACGTGGAACAAAGCGAACGCCTTGTGCATAAACAGCGCGATTCCCGTGAAGCCGCCGGAAATGAGATTGCATGGGTCCATAAACACATTGATGATGTACACTTGAAGAAAGGCGCTCACGCACACCATCGCCAAGGACAAGATCAATCGAAAGACTTTGTTTCGATTCAATCTTTTAAAAAATTCAATCATAATGTTCTCCTGATAATCGCTTCCATTATAACAATCTTTTCTTCAGTTGACAGCCACAAATACCAGTCGTTTCTTTTTCATCGAAAAGAGAAGCATTTTTTTCAAAAAAGAGTTGATTTTCAATCGGTGTCATGGCATAATAACTAAGCAATTGGTTCCGTAGCCAAGTGGTAAGGCAATAGACTGCAACTCTGTGATCATCGGTTCAAATCCGATCGGAACCTCCATTTTTTTTGGGGTCGTGGCGAAATCGGCAGACGCAACGGACTTAAAATCCGTTGGGAGTTTATCCCGTGTGGGTTCAAGTCCCACCGTCCCCACCATACTTTTGCGATTTAATTCCTCGTTCGAAGGAATTTTTTTTTGCGTCGACTCCTCGACGTCTTTTTATTTTTCCCTTGATCTTTCCCACAAAAAAAGGGCTTTCGCCCTTTTCCCGTTTGGTTTAGTCGCGGTTGCTGCTCATGCCCAGCAGACGGAGCACGTACAGGAAAATATTAATGAAGTCCAAATACAGCTCCAGCGCCATAAAGATCGCGAATTTCTCCTGCGTCATGCCCGACGTGTTAGCCATCAGCTGATTTGTCCGCTGCACATCCCAGGCCGTGATGCCGGTAAACAGCAGCAAGCCCACGATACTGATCAGCCGGGTGTTCATGTTGAATCCAAACAGCATCAAAATCACCTGCGTGATAATGAGCGCGCACAAGCCGCCAAGACAAATCGTTCCAAAGCTCGAGAGATCTTTTTTCGTTGTAAACCCGATGACCATCAGGCACGCAAAGTAAACCGCGCTCACTAAAAACGCGACGAAAATCGTTCCCAGCTGGTAAACGATTCCCAGGGATGTCAGCGAGATTCCCATCGTGATGGCGAAAACGACAAACAGCACTTTCATCGTCAAGCTTGACGCGCTGCGCATCGCTCCGGTAAATCCAAACGCGATTCCGAATTGCACAAGCATCAAAATCAGCGGCATCGGCCCGCGGATAATGGCGAAATACAAGTTGGTCGCGTACATCAAATACGAGGTGGCGGCCGTGATCAGCAGCCCGAAAAACATCCACGTATATGTTTTCAGAAGCCCGCGGCGCTGCTCGCTCACTCCCGTGAAATTCGAATAGTTATAATCATGATATTGAGGCATCCATTGCCCTCCTTTCCTAAATTACTACTCATTATAACACACGAACAATAAAAACATAGACAAAGGCATACCAAATCGGCATGCCTTTTCAATCAATTAATCTTTGCGAATGAACTCAAGCAGTTCTGTAGCCGCTTCGTGCAGTCCATGACGGTTCATCTTGTCAAAGCCAAGATGCGTGTAAATCTCGCCGACAAACACGCCGTTGTCTTTCAAAGACTGGAACACTTCGTCGATGAGCGGCTCGCACACGTCCTGCTGCTGCATCGGACCGAACGGATTGGCGAAATACGTTGTCGAAATGCCGACTTCCTGCGTCGTTCCCAGCGCCATTCGCTTCCCTTGCTTGCACGTTTCCTTGACTTCTTCCACTTCCAGCTCTTTCAAACCATATTCGTCGGTGTAGTTGTTGGCGTAGGCGAACAAGTCGATCTTGTGGTTCGATACGACCATGCGGTATGGGGCCGCCGGCACGATCATGCGCGAGTTTGGATTTTCCGGCGCCATGAACACCGAACGGTCCATATCCCGGTATGGCGTTCCCGGATCGAGATCGTCCAGACGAATGAACGCGCCGATCTCCGTTCCTTGTCCATACGGCACGCCGTTTTCGATGTGGATCGTTCCCATATCGTCGAATACGACGTCGATGTCTTTAATGATGTCTTTACCAACGACTTTGAGCGCTTCGATCGACTCCGATTTTCCGGCGCCCGAGTCCCCCATCAGCATGATGCCTTTGGTTCGCCCGTCTTTTAACGTGATATTGACAAACGCGCCGTGGATTGGCAGCCATCCCTGGCTCATCATCGCCAGATTGTGCAGCGTCAGCGCCATTTTCTTCATATAGCCGAAATATTCCACCCGCGGATGATCCGAGATCGAACCGACCCAAATATCGTTTTCCGTGTCGTGGTAGAACGTTGTCTCGTTTTTGTTGTCCTCGTTGCCGTACAGCACGATCAAGTCCGGTTTCTCCTTGGCCTCTTCGCGCGTCGCCAGCTCGAACAAGTTGGCCAGGGAAAGCGCCGTCGCCGTGTATTTCGAGTTGAAGTACACAAAGCAAAGCAGCTTGCCAACTTTCATTGGGAAGCAGAACCAGTCGTCTTTCTCGAACCGGAACGTATTGAGTGGATTTTGGTCAATCTCGGTAAACATGCCCGTTCGCTTGCTCGATTTTGGATGCAAAATCATTGGCGTCCGCAGCATGACGGTGTCAATGATCGGAATGTCCTCCAATTTCTTATATTGATCCGGTTTTGTAAATTCCTTCGCCTTATGCACCGAGAAACAAGCGTTGGTTCCCGCCTGCACCTGGCGATACACGAGGTTTGGCCGGCCCTGGACCTTTTCCTCGAACAACCGGTAGGTACGCAAGATCAAATCGTTCAGCGAGCTGTCTTTCTGCACCAAGTTGTTGATTCCAAAATCCGGCGTTTTCTCCGAATACATGTAACCAAACCGCTGCAGCGAACGCCACTCTTTGTAAATCTCTTCCAAAAGCTCCAAAAGCAGTTCGCGCTCCGTCAAATAGTCGCTGTCGATTTCCTCGATTTTAAAAATCGCTAATATTCGCAAGAATGTCACAAAGTTTTCCGTCGCCTCATCCTCCGTAAACTTTCCATGACGAGTGACATAATCATATAGTTTTGGACTTTTTTCTTGAACCGAATGAATAAAGTACCCGATAAACCGTTTAAACGATTCCGACCCGAGAAGGGTCTCGCGATTTTTCGGATAGGCCTTATTGTAATTCAAAATTACTTGTCGACTTCCAATATGAATTTTATTTTGCATTCTATACTACTCCTCCCATAATATAATCAACTATACATGAAACTTTTTGAAAAGTAAATGAAAAGAAAAGAAATTTTCTGAAAGACAAACAAAAAGGTGAAACTGTTTCACCTTTTTCAAATTATTGCCGATAAATCGCATCCAGACGCGACTTCGCTTCCTCGATTGAAATTTCCTCTTTGCCTTCCTTGGCCCGTTCGACCCATTCCACCAGGCCGTCCTTGGCACCGCGGCCCACCGTGATCCGGTATGGCACGCCAATGAGCTCCATATCCTTGAACTTCACACCCGCACGTTCCTTGCGGTCGTCCAGCAAAACATCGTATTTGTTTTCAAGGCAGTACGCGTACAAGTCGTTCGCGCATCCAAGCTGCGTCTCGTCCTTTACCTGCACCGGCACGATGCACGCTTTGAATGGCGCGACCTCCAGCGGCCAAATGATGCCCTGGTCGTCGTGGTGCTGTTCGACGATCGCCGCCATACAGCGCTCCAGCCCGATGCCGTAGCTGCCCATCCAAACCGGCTGCTGCTCGTTGTTCGCGTCCGTATACAGCAAATTCATCGACTTGGCGTACTTTGTTCCCAGCTTGAACAAGTTGCCGACCTCGATACCGTGGTCGAACGTCAGCTTCGCGCCGCACTTCGGACAAATGTCCCCTTCCTTCACCTGGCAAAGGTCAAGCACGGCCTTTGGCGTGAAGTCGTCCACGTTCACGTTGACGTAGTGGTGGTCCGTCTTGTTGGCGCCCACGATGAAGTTGCGCATCTTTTCGATTTGCCGATCCATATACACTGGCACATTCAAACCAACCGGTCCGGCGAAGCCGACTTTGGCGCCTGTCGCCTTTTCGACATCCGCGAAGTCCGCCAGCTCCATTTCCGCCGCGCCCAGCGCCTTGAGCGCCTTCGTCTCGTTGAGCTCACGATCGCCCGGAATGCAGAACGCGACGATGTTTCCGTCGACGTTATACAACAGCGTCTTCACAAAGTCTTCCGGCTGCTTGCCAAAGAACGCGGCCACTTCCTCGATCGTTTTCGCGTTCGGCGTCTCGACAAGCTCCATTTCCTTCTTTTCCTCGGTTGAAGCCTCTTTCGTGTCCATGACTTCCGTGATTTCCAAATTGCTCGAGAAATCGCACCCTTCGCAACCGACAACGATGTCCTCGCCGATATTCGTAATCGCCTGGTACTCTTCCGACAACAAGCCGCCCATCGCTCCGGTGTCAGCCCGCACGATTTTATACGTCAAATCGAAGCGGTCGAAAATGCGGCAGTAGGCGTCGTACATCTTGTCGTATTGCGCGTCCAGACCGGCCTCGTCGATATCGAACGTGTAGGCGTCCTTCATAATGAACTCGCGCACGCGGATCAAACCGTAGCGCGGTCTTGTCTCGTCGCGGAACTTCGTCTGGATCTGGTACAAGTTGTACGGAAAATCCTTATACGACTTGCCGTCCATGCTGGCCGCGATGGCGAACAACTCCTCGTGCGTCGGGCCGAGCACGTACTTTTTATTGTAGCGGTCCAGCAGCGTAAACATGTTGGACCCAAACGCGCTGCGCCGTCCGGATTGCACGTACACGTCTTCCGGAATGAGCGCCGGCATCAGCAGCTCCTGCGCGCCCTTGGCGTCCATTTCCTCCCGGACGATGTTTTCGATCCGGGACAGCACGCGCTTGCCCATCGGCATGATCATGTACATCCCGTTCGAGCTTTTCTTGATCATGCCCGCGCGTACGAGCAAATTGCCGGAAACCGAATCCTCGTCTTTGGAGTTTTCCCGCAATGTATAGAAGAAACTTTCACTTAATTTCATGTTATCCTCTCCTCTTTATTTGATTTTACGGATCATCGCGTCTTTCTCGATCGGTCCGTCCCATTTAGTATACACGATTTGCATCGGTTTATTGCAAACTTCGAGTTCAAAACCATCTTCATCGGTGATTTTGCCAACTTCGATTGCGGTGCTCGAAATATTCGGCCCGAAAATCTCCAGCGTCGAATACGGGCGGAAGTGGTTTTTCACCTGCAAGACAGCCGTTTTGGTGAATGGATCGAAGTCGAGCACCGAAGCCACGTATTCCTGCGTGACGATTTCATCGTGATCCACGTACAACTGCACATTCTCGTCCGGGATCCCCCGATAAAAGCCTGGCCCGGTCGGCCGGTTTTCCGCCTTGCGGATCTCGCGCTCGATGGCTTCAATGTCTTCCGCTTCCAAGTGGCCTTTCTCGTAAATCATGTCAATGAGCCGCCGATAGCTGGAAACGACCGTCGCCAAATAGTACGCCGATTTCATGCGCCCCTCGATTTTCAGCGAACTGACACCGCATTGGATGAGCTTTTCGACGTATCGAACCGCCTGCAAGTCTTTGGAAGACATGGAAAACAAATCGGATGGATCCGAGATTTCCGCGCCTCGCTCCATCAAATGGTACTTCCAGCGGCAGCTTTGCGCGCAGCCGCCCCGGTTGGCGTCGCGCAAAGTCATATGGTTGCTTAAAACGCAACGTCCCGAATACGAGATGCACATCCCGCCGTGGATGAACACTTCGATCGGCAAAATGTTTTTCTCGCAAATCGCTTCCACTTCGTCGAGCGTGCATTCCCGGCCTAAAACGACCCGATCCACACCCTGTCCTTTCCAAAAGCGAACCGCCGCCGAATTGGTGGACGAATGCTGCGTGGAAACGTGGATCTCGTAATGGCATCCAAGCGCTTTCGCCCGTTTCATGATCGCGGGCGACGCCACGATGATCGCGTGGACACCCGCTTTGTCGAGCGCTTGCAAGTAGTCGCTCAAACCATCAAGATCTTCATCGTGCGGCAGCAAATTCACCGTCACGTGGACTTTGGCTTGGTGAGCGTTGGCGAAGCGCACGAGTTCGGCGATGTCGTCCAGTGTGAAATTGGAAGCGCGGGAGCGCAGGGAAAACTGCTTTCCGCCAATGTACACCGCGTCGGCTCCATATAAAATCGCGATTTTCGCCTTTTCAAGATTTCCGGCTGGCGCCAGCAATTCGATTTTTTCCATTTAATCCACCTTCTTCTTGACTGTCGTCTGCCCATACCAGCGATCGCTTCCCGCCAAAGGGCGCGCCGGCTGTCCGCCCGCCAAAACCGCCGCGTACGCTTTGGCGGCCTCGATGATTTCCTCGTCATTCAAAAACAAGGAGTCGAGCCGAAACCGCCGGACTCCCGCGTCGTAAAGCGCTTGAATGTAATCCAGCGACTGAATTGGCTCGGCCGAGAATACGTGGGTTCCGCTTTCATCTTCCAAAACAGGCATCGCTTCGTCGCGGGTTTGCTCGACAAGATCATAGCGATCGCTCTTTTTTTCTTTGCCGATATGACGCAAATAATTGGTCACAAGCGGACGGCGCGAATACAAAATGGAAAAGTAGCCGTGAATCAAAATTTCCGCTTGCGGACAGTTTTGAACGATGCCCACGATTTCCTCGAGCGAGAGCTCGTGGGCGAGCGACACGCTTTTTACGCCCAAATCGAGGTAAAAGCGAACGTCTGGCGTATTGGTCACGAGCGTTTCGGGTTGATAAACGAGTTTCTCCTGCAGACCGAGCCGCTGCGCGATTTCAAACACGCCCTCGTCGGCGTAATAAATCGCGTCCACATCGACGTCTTTGAGCGCCTGCAAAAAATGTTCTAACCCGTCGACTTCCTCTTCCATAAACAGCTTGAGCGCGTTGACGGCCATTTTCAAGCCGTGTTGCTCGCAGGCCGCTTTCCAGTCGGCGAGCGAGTCGATCGGTTGTTTGGCTTCGCTGCGCAGCGAAAAGCCTTCAAACGCCACCACGACTGTGTCGATGGGGCTTGCCTGAAAGGCGGGCAAAGACGCCATGGACTGTATCGTACTAATAAACATGGACTGGTTTCCTTTCTATTCGTTGAAACGAGAAAAACCCGATTGGACAATCGAGTTGTTTATAAAGCATCAAATTCCGTATTTCTCGTCGTACTCTTTGAAATATGTCGCGTACTCGCCGGTCTTTTCGCGGCGGTACTGGCTTAAATACGCGTGAGAATCGTAGTCGGATGTCGCCATTTCGAGCAGACACACCGCGACATTCGAGCAATGATCCGCGATGCGTTCCAGATTGTTGAGCAGCTCGCTGTAGTAAATGCCCTGATCGAGCGAGCAAATGCCATCGCGCAGACGCTGGACGTGGCGCATCTTGAGCTCGTCGCATAAAATGCTGATGAGATCTTTTAACGGTTCGACATGTTTAGCTGTGTCCATGTCCTGATTTTCGAACGCGTCGATCGTCAAGTCCATAATGTCCTTGGTCGCGCTTTCCAAAATCGAAAGCTCGTGTTCCGCCACCGACGAGAACCGGATTCCTTTTTCAGACATGTCCTTGCCGATGTGGGCGATATGGTAGGCGTGGTCGCCGGTACGCTCGAAATCGCCAATGCAGTGCAAATATTCGGACACTTCTTTGGATTGGATCTCCGTCATTTCCTTTCCAGTCAGCTGGATCAGGTAAGCGCCGATTTTGTCTTCGTACTTGTCAACTTTCTTTTCCCTGTTTTGCACTTTTTTATACAGCTTGTCGGAGAAATCGCCATACAGCGTAAACGCGCGGCTCAAATTTTTCAAACAGCTTTTCGCCATCATGACAATCGAGCGGTGGCACTGGTTGATGGCGATGGCCGGATACGACAGGAATCGCTCTTCGAGAAGCTCGAAATCGTCGTCTTCGTCGTCATCCTCGTCCTTTCCGGGTACAAGCAGCGTCACGATTTTCTCAATGCCTTTGACAAACGGGAGCAAAATGATCATCGCGGCGGCGCGGTACACCGTGTTGAGCAGGGCGACCGAGAACGGCGACATGGTCATTGAGTAAAAATCAAAGTGGACGAACGCATTCACGCTGTAAAACAGCGTGGTTCCTAAAATCATCGCGAAAACATCGTTGATCAAATAAACGAGCGCCGTTCGTTTTCCGTACTTGTTCGTTCCCATCGCCGACAGCAAAACCGGGCAGGCGGCGCCGATGCCGATTCCCATGATCATTGGATAGGCGGACTGGAAGACGATCGCGCCGGTTACCGACAAAGCCTGAAGCACGCCGACGGCCGCGGATGCGGATTGAAGCACCGCGGTCAGCGCGATGCCAAACACAATGCCAAGAACCGGATTGGTAAACGAAGTCAGCATGGAAACGAAAGCCGGCGAATCTTTCAGCGGCGCCACCGCGCCAGACATCGTCTGCATGCCGATCATCAAGATCGCGAAGCCAAGCATGATATTTCCCAGCTGCCGATACACGTCTTTTTTAAGAAAGGTGCGGAAGATGATTCCAAGAATCGCGACGATTGCCGAGATGGTCGCGGTCGACAAAAGCTGGGCGATTCCCTGCTGTCCGTCGATGTACGACAAGCAGAGGATCCATCCGGTAATACTTGTACCGATGTTCGCTCCCATAATGATGCCAATCGCCTGCGCGACTTTCATCATTCCGGAATTGACGAAACCGACGACCATGACGGTCGTAGCGGAAGACGACTGGATCACGGCGGTGACGGCCGCTCCCAGCAAGAGACCTTTGAGAGGCGTGTTCGTGAGTTTGTATAAAATGAGTTCGAGCTTGTTTCCGGCCATTTGTTTCAGCCCGTCGCCCATCACGCTCATTCCATACAAAAACAGCGCCACCCCACTCAGCAAGGTCAAGACCAACACGATAGTATTTATGTCCATTGTTGCCTCCTAAAGTGTCTTTTTACTAAACAAGGCTATTATACCTGAAACGTTGATGAAAAGTAAATGATCTGAAAAATGGATTGTTTTCCGGGAAAAAACTTTTTTCGTCAATCCCCCTTTATTGACTCTCGCAAGGGTTGTTTTATAATGGAAACAACAGGTAAAAAAAATATGAACAAATACTCTCAACTGAAAGAAAAAACCGCGCACGGCACCAAACGCAAGCCCATTTGCCACTTGATGTTCGACATCAAAAACCAGCAGTCCATCTATCCGGATAATTTTTTCGTGGACCGGCACTGGCATCCGGAATGCGAGATTCTCTACGTGGAAAAAGGAATGCTGGAATTGGAGCACAACTTGAATAAACGCGTCTTGCATCAAGGCGATATCGCGTTGATCGACCCCGAGGATTTGCACGAGGTGACGGGATGCTCGAACGACACGATCCACCACGCGATTCTTTTTGATCCTTTGCTGCTGTCGACAACAATGAAAGACGCGTTTCAGGAAGATATCGTCGACCACTTTCTGGAACGGCGCGTCGGATTCACGACAGTGCTCTCCGCGGATCGTCTGGCGTACTCGCTGGTGGAAGCGCAAGTCAAGGATTTGATTGAGTGCCTGTCCCACGAAACGGAGTACTCCTACTACAAAGCCAAGGTCATGCTGTTTCAGTTGTTTTTGACTTTTTACGAAATGAAGCTGTTTATTCCAAAAAACGCCAATTTGAACGAGGAGCAACGTCTTGGCATCGACCGCTATAAGACGATTCAAATGTACATTGAGGAGCATTACAAAGAGGAGATCCATCTTGAGGAGCTGGCCGCCTTGATCGACTGCTCGGAAAATTACGTGGGCCGGCTGTTCAAGCGCATTCAGCACGACTCCCCGATCCACTATTTGATCCAGTATCGAATCGAAAAAGCGTGTGAGCTGCTGAAGAACACGACCTTGTCCGTGCTGGACATTAGTTTGGAAGTTGGCTTTACCAATGTTTCCTACTTCATCCGCCAATTCAAGGAATACAAAAAAACGACGCCTTTACGATATAGAAAAAGCTTTCAGTCTTCACGCTGAAAGCTCTTTTAATAATTCAATTAACTGCTTTTCGGAATAGACGACATAGTCCGCCGCTTCTCCTTCGGGACCATGGTGGCGGTTGAAGTGGATCGTTTTCATGCCGACGTTTTTCGCGCCCTCCATATCATTTCCATACGAATCGCCGATATAGTACCAGTCCATCGCGTTTTCGTTCAACGTATCCATCACTTCGGTGAACGCTCTTGGATCCGGCTTGGCGAAGCCGATCTTTCCGCTTGTGAACACGTGGGACGGATGAAAGTAGTCAAACACGCCCAAAGTTGACAGTTTGGCGTATTGATGGCCATGATCTCCGTTGGTCAAAATCGCCAGATCCGCGTCGGTTTCCTGAAAAAAGTCGACAAGCTGCGGGTCCATCGCGATATTTTTTTGATAATCGCGGTACATCTTCTGAAATTCGTCCGCGAACGCGTCATCCACCGGAATGCCGTAACGGCTGCATACGGTTTTAATGCGGTGGCGTCCGGATTCGTCAATCGAAATTTTTCCGGTCTGGATTTGATCAAAGATCTCGTCTCCCGCCTTTCGATAATCCAAATAAAACCGTTCCATGTCGATTGGATCCAGCTGTCCGTCGGCGAATAAATGGCTCGCGCTCATTCGAAACGGCCAGGAAAGATCGTATAAAGTATCATCACAGTCAAAACATAGTTTCAATTTCATATCCAAAATACTACACGCTTTTGCCGGTGTTGTCAAAACCAACGCAAAAAAGACAGTCGTGAGACTGTCTTTCAAGCGAATTAAATACCTTCTTTTTCAATCGCAAGCAACCGCTCGTGACGACGTTTCGCATCGCTGATCGCTTTCGCGAACATCTGATCGGCCGCTTCTTTGCCTTTCAGTTTCACGAGTTGCGCGAAACGGTTTTCCTTCATCATGAAGGCTTCCATCTTCGAGTAGTCTGGCTCTTTCTTCGTGTCGATTGTCAAAGGTTTTTCTTTTCTTGGGTCGTAACGGTAAATGTCAACGTATCCGCATTCAACAGCTTCGCGCTGTACTTGCTGATGGTTTCCAAGTCCGCCTTTGATTCCGTGCTCAACGCATGGTGCGTACGCGATGATCAAAGATGGTCCATCGTAGCTTTCCGCTTCCTGGAAGGCTTTCAATGTCTGCATCTTGTCTGCACCCATACATACCGATGCCACGTATACGTGACCGTAAGTCATGGCAATCTGACCGAGATCTTTCTTGGCTGTCGTTTTACCGCCGGCCGCGAATTTCGCGATCGAGGAACGCTGGCTCGATTTCGAGGACTGTCCACCTGTGTTCGAGTATACTTCCGTATCCAGAACGAGGATGTTGACGTTGACATTGTTTGCCAATACGTGGTCTACTCCACCGTATCCGATATCGTATGCCCAGCCGTCGCCACCGATGATCCAGTTCGATTTTGTAACCAGATCGTACTCGGCAAGCGTTTTAACATCTTCTTCAACATCCGCTTTCGCAACGAGTTCTTTGATTTTCGGTGCGAGTTCGCGTTGTTTTTCGCGGTCGTTTCCGGCTGCCAAGTATTGTTCGAACAAGTCTTTCAGTTCAGGAGTTACCTTATCCAGGTTTTCTTCCATGATCTTGTATACTTTCGAAGCGGTGTAGTTGTTGGCCAAAGCCATACCGTAACCGAATTCGGCGTTGTCTTCAAACAGCGAGTTTGCCCATGCCGTTCCGTTTCCGTCTTTATCTTTGACAAATGGAGTCGAAGGGTTGGCGCCACAGTAGATGGACGAGCATCCTGTCGCGTTGGCAATTTGCATGTCTTTACCGAACAGCTGCGAAGCCAGACGGTAGTATGGAGTTTCACCACATCCAGGGCAAGATCCAGGAACCTCGAAGTAAGGCATCTGGAGCTGGCTTCCCTTGATCATTGTTTTCGGGAACAGATCCGATTTGTATTCTGTTTCTTTGAACAGGTAGTCTGCCAGAGGGTCGAGATACAGCTGCGAGTTGATATCCGCCATCTGAAGCGCTTTGTTTCCGCCTTTTCCAGGGCATTCGCTGACGCAAAGACCGCATCCGACACAGTTCGAAGGCGATACTTGTACACGCCAACGCAGATCCGTGTTTGGTTTTCCCATCAAAGGCAACGTAGCGAATCCTTCAAATTCTTTTGGCGCGTTCGCGATTTCTTCCGGAGTCAGAGCGAATGTGCGGATCGTCGCATGAGGACATACGAACGAGCAGAATCCACACTGGATACAGTTTTCCGGAATCCATTCTGGAACGTTTGTCGCGATTTCACGTTTTTCCTTGAACGCGATGTTGTTTTGCATCGTACCGTCAAGCACTTTGTTTTTCGTGAAGGCGCTGACCGGCATGTCGTATCCTTCAAGAGCGTTGATTCTCGAAGCGTATTCATCCCAGTAAGGATCACCGGTTTCTTTGCGCAGGCTTCCGCTAGGCAGTTCGGCCCATGCAGGATCTACGGCAACTTCTACGACGCCTTCTTTTCCGGCGTCAATAGCGCGGTAGTTCAATTCAACGATCGCGTCGCCTTTTTTGCCATACGATTTCTTAGCGGCCGCTTTCATCAATTCAACGGCTTTGTTGATTGGCATGATTTGCGGGTTCAAAGCGAAGAACGCCGACTGCAAAATCGTGTTCGTACGACGTCCCATGCCGATGGTTTCGGCGATAGCCGTCGCGTCGATGATGTAGAATTTCGCGTGTTTTTCTGCCAGTTCCTTCTTCAGACGGTTTGGCATGTGTTTTACAACTTCTTCCGGCGAGAATGTCGTGTTCAACAGGAACGTTCCGCCGTCTTTCAGGTTTCTTGCCAGATCGTATTTGAACATGTACGAGTCAAGCGAGCAGGAAATGAAGTCCGCGTTGTTGATGTAGTAAGTCGAGTGGATCGGGCTGTTTCCAAAACGCAAGTGGGAACGCGTTACACCACCGGCTTTTTTGGAGTCGTACGCATAGTAACCCTGCGCATACATATCCGTGTTGTCACCAATGATTTTAATCGACGATTTGTTGGCGGATACAGTACCATCCGAGCCAAGACCCCAGAACAGACACTCTGTGGCATCGCCTTTGATTTTGTATGATTTGTCCACTGGCAGCGAAGTCATCGTTACGTCGTCTTCGATACCGATCGTGAAGTTTTCTTTTGGTTCGTCTTTTTGCAGTTCGTCGTAAACCGCTTTGATTTGGTTTGGCTCCGTGTCGTGGCTACCAAGACCATAACGTCCGCCGACGATGTCGATGTCTTTGCCTTTCAATGCGGCCAAAACGTCGAGATACAGCGGATCGCCCATCGCTCCGCCTTCTTTCGTACGGTCGAGAACGGCGATTTTCTTTACGGTTTCAGGAAGAACGGCTTCCAGATATTTTGTCGAGAACGGACGATACAGATGCACTTTGATCAATCCGACTTTCTCGCCTTTGCTGTTGAGGTCGTTTACGACTTCAAGCGCTGTTTCCGTAACAGAACCCATCGCAACGATCACGCGGTCTGCGTCTGGCGCACCAACGTAGTTGAACGGCTTGTAGTCGCGTCCAGTGATCTCGGAGATCTTCGCCATGTAGTCGGCTACGACATCCGGTACGTTTTCATAGTGCTTGTTTCTTGCTTCCACGCCCTGGAAGAAGATGTCATCGTTTTCGTTTGCGCCACGCGTAACAGGGTTTGTGTGTGGCTGCATTGCGTTTTTGCGGAATGCGTCCAGCGCTTCCCAATCAATGAGTTCCTTGTATTTGTCTGTGTCGAACACTTCGATTTTATCCACTTCGTGCGAAGTACGGAATCCATCAAAGAAATGAACAAATGGAACATGACATTTGATCGCCGTCAAATGAGCGACACCGGCCAGATCCATAACTTCCTGAACCGAGTGGCTCGAAAGCATTGGAACACCAGTCTGGCGGATCGCGTAAACGTCTTCATGATCGCCGAAGATGTTCAAAGAACGGCTTGCCAGTGAACGGGCCGCAACGTGCAGAACGACCGGAAGGTTTTCTCCGACCCATTTATAAATGTTCGGGATCATCAACAACAAACCTTGGGATGCCGTGAATGTCGTTGGCAATACACCCGCCTGAGCGGCACCATGAACCGCTCCGGAAGCTCCGGCTTCCGATTGTAATTCGGCAATTTTTACAACTTCGTCAAAAGCGTTTTTTCTACCTTGACTTGCCCAGACATCCATTACTTCGGCCATTGGCGAAGATGGGGTGATTGGGTAAATACAGCTCATTTCAGTAAGAGCATAGGCATTATGGGCGGCAGCAGTGTTACCATCCATAGATTGAAACTGTTTTGCCATTAAAGTATTTCCTCCTTCGTTATGTAAATACACAATACATAGCAGTATCATTATAATTCTTTTTATCTCGTTTTGAAAGCGATTTTTTTAAGAAAACCCGGGAGTTTTCAACCCAAAAACAGTGAAAGCGGCCAAAGATTTCATTTCCCTGTCCTTTTCCGTCCCATCGCCTGCTTTTTTCGTGGTCTTTCTTCCCCGTTGTCCCATATCGCAATAAAAACCGCGGCTTATCTATTCCGCGGTTTCATTCGTTTTTCCAGCGCCACAAGACGCTTTCTTCCTTCTTCAAACGCGTCCGCCGGCACTCTTTGTTCCAGCATCCGCCATTTTTTTTGTTCGGCCACCAAATACGCCCCGTACGTCGCGTCCTCCACGACGTGATACCCGTAATAATCGGATGCCTCGTCGCCTGGCTCGTTTCCTTTTCTCACGTACAAAATCGGATAAAAGTGGTTTCCCTCCTGCACGAAACGCTCTTTTTCGATGCGCCATCCCGCCTTTCGCAAATACGAACGCAACAAATGCACGTCCTTATGCGGGGATAGGATCATCGAATCCAGCCGCATGGCGCGCGCTTTCGAACGCTCCAAAATGTGTTCGATCAGCTGGCCTCCCATTCCCGCGATCACGATTTGATCTACGTCGCCAGGCAGCCCCTCGATTCCGTCCATCAACAAGCATGGGATATCGGCTTCCTCCTGCTTGAAAAGCGCGCGGGCGCGTTCGAGCGGCTTACTCGCCACATCGCAAGCGTACGCTTTGATTCCTTTGTCCTGGACGCACCATAGCGGGATATAGCCATGATCGCAGCCGATATCCGCCACCACGTTTCCATCGACCCAGGCGTAAATCGCGTCAAGCCGAAGCGAGCGCCGAATCATGACTTCACAAAGTCTTTCAATCGTTTCGAGCGGTTCGGATGTTTCAGCTTCCGAAGCGCCTTGGCCTCGATTTGACGAATCCGCTCCCGCGTCACGTTGAATTCCTTGCCGACTTCCTCCAGCGTCCGGGTCCGGCCATCAAGCAGTCCGAAACGTAAACGAAGCACTTTCTCTTCCCGTTCCGTCAAGCCTTGAAGCACCGCGTTGATCTCGTCTTTGAGCAGCTGGTTGTTCGTGTAGTCGTCTGGCGAAAGCGTGTCTTTGTCTTCGATAAAGTCGCCCAGATGCGAATCGTCTTCTTCACCGATTGGCGTTTCCAGCGAAACCGGATCCAGGGCGATTTTCTGGATCTCGCGCACTTTTTCGGCGCTGATGCCTTCCATCTTTTCGGCGATCTCTTCCGGAAGCGGATCCCGGCCCAGATCCTGCACGAGCTGACGCTGGATCCGGGTCAGCTTGTTGATTGTTTCCACCATGTGGACCGGAATTCGAATCGTTCGAGCCTGGTCGGCGATTGCCCGGGTAATCGACTGGCGGATCCACCACGTCGCGTAAGTGGAAAATTTAAAGCCTTTCGTATAGTCGAATTTTTCAACCGCCTTGATCAAACCGCAGTTTCCTTCCTGGATCAAATCCAAAAAAAGCATTCCGCGGCCGACGTATTTTTTCGCGATTGAAACAACCAGACGAAGGTTCGAGGAAATCAAAAGCTGCTTGGCCTGCTCGCCATCGTCGATCTTCCGGTCGAGCGCCTTCTTTTCCGCTTCGTCCAAATTTGGATCGGAACCCAGTTTTTCTTTGGCTTCCGCCCCGTCCTGGATGCGCTTGGCAATGATTGGCTCCTCTTTGGGATCGAGCAAAGGAATTTGTCCGATTTCCTTTAAGTACATTTTGACCGGGTCGTTGATCTTGGCGTGGGACGCGTTGGCGAACGACTGCTCCAACTGCGAAATCGAATCGTCGATTGAGTTTTCGTCGTCGTCCATGTCGTCCGAGAGATCGTCTTCCCCTTCCAGTTCGTAATCGTCGCTGTCGACGACGAAGGTGATGTTGTTTTCTTCACACCAGTTAAACAATTCATCCGTCGTCTCGTCATCCAAATTCAAATGCGAGATCGAATCCATGAACTCGTTTTGCGTGATGTCGATGTTGCTGTCGCGGACAGCCTCCAGATACACTTTCGCGTCGTCAAGCGAGGCGAATTTCTTTTTCGTTAATTTTTTTTCCAGTGCCGGCATTGGATCAACCTTCCTTTCGATTTCTGATTTTATTGCGTTGTTCGATCAGCACCGCCTTTGTTTTCGCGAGGGTGGCTTTTTGAATCGGATCGTGAAGAACCTGGATTTGTCCGTTGATCTTCTCGATCTGCTCGTTGATCGTACATTCCTTGATTTTCCATAAACTGTCTTCAAACACCTCGTCGCTTAGCTCCTCGCGCTCGTACGCGATCAAAGAGGCAAGCAAGTCGCGCACCTCTTCCTCTTCGATGGAAGCGAAAAGCTGGTCCGCGTCGATTTCGTCATGAAGCCGATAAAGATCGTAAATATAAAGAGACAACCGTCGATACAAATCGTCTTTGAAAAAGCCGATTTCCTCCTTGAAGCGTAGCGAGTGCCGTTTGGAAGCCAAAATGGAATTTAAAATGAAAAATTCCGCCTTTTTCCGTCCGCTTTGCGGCGCTGGAATGTACGTCGGGCCTTTTGGGCGCGGCGTGGCTTTCGCCACGGTCTGCGGTTTTTGAGCGCTCGAGGAAAAATCGAAGCCCGTCATCTCTTTGAGACGGTTCCAGTACGCCGCCTGTTCAAACGGCAGTCCTCCGTTTTCGATGGCGCGGTTCATTTCCTGCGCGAACGCCTTCTTGTCTTCGTAATTGTCCAAATTGTATTGATCCGGCAAATATTGAAACAAAAATTCGACAAACGAAATCGTGTGGTCGGCAATTTGTTTCACTTCGTCGGCGCCATAGGCGCAATACACCTCGTCCGGATCTTTGGCGTGCGCGTCGCTTACGATTGAAAACGGAATGCCCGCTTTCGATGCCGCCTGTCCAAAATGATACGCCGCTTTGCGTCCCGCCTTGTCGTTGTCGTACCAGACGTGAACCGGCACTTTGAGCAAGCCAATCAGCCGCAGCTGCTCGTCGGTCAGCGCGGTCCCCAGACAGGCGATACCTTCATGCAGTCCCGCCTTTTCCAAACCGAGAACATCCATCGCCCCTTCGCACAAAATCAGGCGTCCCGCTTTGCGGGCGTGCTCTTTGGCGCGGTGATAGTTGAAAATCAGCCGTCCCTTCTCGTAAAGCGGCGTCGAAGACGTGTTGATATACTTGGGCACAAAGTCGTTGTCCCCAAGCCGGCGGGCCGTATACCCGACCGGAAGCCCTTTTGAGTCATGAATCGGAATCATGATCCGGTCGAAGAACACCGCCCGTCCCTCGTTGAGCACCCCGGCGTCCCGCATCCGTTCCTCGCCAAAATGCTTGGCTTTTAAAAAGTATTCCGACTTCTTTCCTTCCGGGGCGTATCCGATTTGAAAGCGTCGAATCGTTTCCTCGTCGAATTGACGGGCGTGCAGCGCGGCCAGCGCCGCCTTGCCATCCTCGCTAAACAATTCGTACTCCAAATAATCTGAATATTCCCGCAGAACTTTTCGCTCCTGCTCAAACGGATCCTTTTTTTCCTTGATTTGGATTGAATCGAGCGCCAGCGGATAGTTGATCCACTGCGCCACTTTGTATACGGCTTCCGGAAACGTGATTTTTTCGTATTTTTGCACGAACGAGAACACGTTGCCTCCCGCTCCGCACACAAAGCATTTGAAAATTTGTTTTTCCTCGGAAATGGACATGGACGGATCGTGGTCGTCATGAAACGGGCATTGCGCCTGATAGTTTTTTCCTTTTTTTTCTACCGAGATATATTTCGAGATGATATCGACGATATCCGCCTGCGCGCGAATCGCCTTCATATCCTCCTCTTTGATCCAGGCCAAGTCCCGCCTCTAAAACTGCGTCCGAACGCGCAGATATTCGCAAAGATCCTGAATGGCGACGCGTTCCTGCTCCATCGTGTCGCGATCACGCACCGTCACACAGCCATCGTTGGCGGTGTCAAAGTCAACCGTCACGCAATATGGCGTGCCGATGCTGTCCTGACGACGATACCGCTTTCCAATGCTTTGGGCGTCGTCGAATGTCGTCGAAAAGTTTTTCGCCAGAAGAGCGAACACATCCATCGCCTCCTCGCTTAGCTTTTTCGAAAGCGGCAGGACGGCAGCCTTGTACGGCGCCAGATTCGGATGGAGCTTCAACACGAGGCGCGTGTCGTTTTCACCAACTTTTTCTTCGGTATACGCCTCGCACATCACAGCCAACAGCAAACGCTCCACGCCCACGCTTGGCTCGATCACATACGGGATGTATTTTTCATTCGTCTCCTGATCGAAATACTCCAGAGACTGCTTACTCGTGTCCTGATGCGCCTTCAAATCGAAATCGGTTCGATCTGCGATTCCCCACAGTTCCCCCCAGCCGATTGGATGGGCAAAATTGTACTCGATATCGCTTGTGCCGTTGGAGTAATGGGCGAGTTCCTCTTGCTCGTGGGCGCGCAGCCGGATATTTTCCTCTTTTAAGCCAAGGTCTTTCAAAAAGCCAACGCACGCGTTGCAGTAATATTCAAACCACTCCAGATCGGTTCCCGGTTTGCAGAAAAACTCAAGTTCCATCTGCTCGAACTCGCGGGTCCGGAAAATAAAGTTTCCCGGCGTGATCTCGTTGCGGAAGCTCTTTCCAATCTGGCCGACGCCAAACGGCAGTTTTTTGCGCATCGTCCGCTGCACGTTTTTAAAGTTCACAAAAATTCCCTGCGCGGTTTCCGGGCGCAAGTAAATCGTGCTTTTCGCGTCTTCAAGCACACCCTGGAACGTCTTGAACATCAAATTGAACTGACGGATCGAAGTAAAATCATGCGCGCCGCATTTCGGGCAAGCGATACCCCGCTCCCGAATGAACGTTTCCATTTCCTCGTTGCTCATGCCCGCCGGATTGACTTCCCCATTTGTTGTTTCCTCGATCAGCTGGTCCGCGCGGAATCTCGACTTGCACGCCTTGCAGTCCATCAGCGGATCCGAAAAGCCGCCAACATGTCCGCTGGCCACCCACACGTTGGGGTTCATCAAGATCGCGCTCTGGATCCCGACGTTGTGGACGCTTTCCTGAATAAATCGTTTCCACCACGCGTTTTTGATATTATTTTTTAATTCAACGCCTAAAGGGCCAAAATCCCACGTATTGGCCAAGCCTCCGTAGATTTCGGATCCCTGATAGACGAATCCGGAATTTTTCATATGGGCTACTACATCATTGAATGTTTTCTCGTTCACTGTATTCTCCTCTTTCCATCTTCACACCATTCCTTGTCATAAGGATAGACTGTTTCATTATAGCACGTTTCCTTACTCAATGCCACAACCGAGCCAACGCGAAAAACAGGTTCCAAAGAACCTGCCCTTCTTCTTTTCTTATTTCGCCTCCAGCGTGCGAATGGAAGCCAAAAACCGGACGCTCGCCAGCTCCGTGTGCGAAAACAGCTCGAACCATTTCGCCAAAAACAAAAAATCGTCCAAGTCGTACCGCGCGCTTTGCGCAAACGGCTCCACCAGCGTTTCCTTCACAATAAACAAGGCGCGGATTTTTTCCAGTTCGGTTTTTTTCCACTTTGGATAGCGCCCCTGGTTGCAGCGCACGCATAAGAACCCGCCATCCGGCTTGGAGAGCGTCTCAATCTGCCGTTTCGAACCGCACCCTACGCACGCATCGACATGAGGCGCGATGCCTTCGTTTTTCAAGATTTGCGCCATCAAAAGACAAGCGTACGTCAGCGCGGACGACTCTTTTCGATTGTACGCCTGCCACACTTCTTTTAATAAAGAGGAGTACATCGGTACGATCGCGACCCGAAACAGGCAGTCCCGCAAAACAAAGCAGACGCTTTGGGCGACCAAATCGTCCTGGATCGTATGATAATACGCCAAAACGCTTCCTTTGATCAAAAAATCCATCGTGGACATTTTGCGATCCGCCACGATGAGCGAGACTTCCGAAAACGGATTGCACAGCCGCCGGTTTTTCGAAGCCGGGTTTTGAATGCCCCGGGCATACACGCTCTGGATGCTTTCCGGTGTCAACACAAAGACGATGCCGTCTTTGTCCTTGTAGTCCTGCAGCGCGACAACAAGACCCGCCACATCGCTCATCGGGTGCCTTCGTTGAGCTCGTCCAATCCGAATTCACGGATTTTTTGCTCTTTGTTGCGCCAGTTTTTTTCCACGCGCACATACAACTCCAAGTCGATACGCATGCCAAGCATTTTGGAAAGCTCACGCTGCGACGCGATTCGGATCTCCTTGATCATCGAGCCTTGCTTGCCAATCAAAATGCCTTTTTGCGAGTCCCGGTCCACAATGACGAGCGCGTTGATAAACGCCTTCCCGTCCCGAATCTCCTTTTTTTCAAGCACGACAGCGATGCTGTGGGGAATTTCCTCCTCGGTTTTGTTGAGGATCTTTTCGCGAATGACTTCGCAAATCCGGAAATTTTCATCGTGGTCGGTTTTCATTTCGTCCGGATACATCGCCGGGCCGTCCGGCAAATAGTTTTTGATCGTGGCCAGCACTTCATCCAGATTTTCCTGGTCTTTGGCGCTTAAAGGAATGATTTCGTCAAAATCGTATTTTTGCTGCCACGCCATCAAAGCCTGGATCATTTTTTCTTTTGAGAACCGGTCGATTTTGTTCACCAAAAGCAAGACCGGTTTACGCAACGACTTGATGCGGTTCAAAATGAACTCGTCGCCCGGACCAAACCGCTGGGTGATGTCCACGATCCACGCGATCACATCGCAGTCCTCCATCGCAGTATAGGCGTTTTTATTCAGCACGCGGCCAAGCTGCTGCTGCGGCTTGTGGATGCCTGGCGTGTCGACAAACACGTACTGGACGTCGTCTTTCGTCAAAATTCCGGCGATGTTGTTGCGCGTCGTGTTCGGCGTGTCGGTCATGATCGCGATTTTTTCTTTCATTAAAGCGTTTAACAGCGTGCTCTTGCCGGCGTTGGGACGACCGACGATCGCGATAAACCCTGATTTATAATTTTCCATAGTAATACCTCATCCTATCAATTTGGGAACCATGATGACAATGGCGCTCACGAAGGCGAATCCGCACACGATCATGACGGCGGCCGCGGCCATGTCCTTGATCAGGCCCGCGCGCGGATCGCGTTCCAAAGAAATGTAGTCCACGCAGCGCTCGATGCACGAATTGAACGTTTCCGCCACGATCACCAGCGTCACGCAAAGCAGGATCCACAACCATTCCCACACGGAACAGCGCAGGATGGCGGCCGCGAAAAACGCCAAAAGCCCGCCGATAAACTGGAACCGGATGCTTTTGTCTTTCATGATTCCGTTTGTGACGCCTTGCCAGGCGTATTTGAACCTACCTTGCAACCACTTCATCGAGAATCTCATCTTGCAGTCCAAACATCACTTTTTCTTCTTCTTCCGTCATGTGGTCGTATCCAAACAAATGGAGCAGCCCATGGCAAAACAAAAAGCACGCTTCCCGGCGCTGGGAGTGGCCGTATTCCTTCGCCTGGTCGGCCACCGCCTGCACGTTAATAAAAATATCGCCCAGCTCCTCCTCTTCCTCCTCGATGAGAATGTTGGAAGAATCGTCTTGAAGCGCGAAGGAAATGACGTCTGTCGGCCGGTCGATTTGCCGGTAGTCCCGGTTGATTTCGTGGATCTTTTCCGGCGTCACGAACACGACCGACATCACGTACGGTTTGTCTTTGCGCAGGATTTCACACGCCCGTCTGCCGATGCGCGCGAAATCGTCGGCATACGTTTGTGCCATTTCGTTTTCCGTTTCGTTCACTATGATGATTTCCATAAACTCAGTATATCCTTTCTTCTCCTGAAAAAAAAGCCGGATCACTCCGGCTGCGTTGTTTGTCTTTGAATAAAGGTGTATCCGATCTCGATATCTTTGTTGTCCTTGACTTCGTCATCGTTGACGAGCATTTTTGTAAGCAGACGCATCGCGATCGCACCCATATCGTAATCCGGGAAGTTGAACGATGAAATCGTCGGACGCATCATCCGCAAATACTTGTCATCCAAAATCGAAATCACTTGCGTATCCTGCGGAATTTGATAATGCGCTTCGTTGCAGGCGTTCAGGAAAGCGATCGCCTGCGAGTCGCGGAACGTGATCACGAGTTCCGAAGGCTTGTGGGTCTTGAAGTACTCGGATAGGAAATCGTAGGAGGAACGGTACGTCTCGTCATACGAAACGTATTTCTTGAACTCCATGCCTTTTTCCTTGAAGGCGCGCTCGACGCCATGGCGAAGCTGCGACATCATCGAGAGATTCAGCTTGTCCTCCACAAGGGAAATGTCCGTGATTCCCTTTTCAAAGTACTCGTTGACCAGCTCGTAGGCGAGCTTTTCAAAGTCGACGTACACATTGCCGACGTTGCCGACTTTCTTGTCTTCGATTTTGCTGCCAACCACAACCATCGGGATTTGATACAAGTGCAACACTTCCAGCTCTTCTTCCGAAAAATTGTCGTTGAACAAAATCACGCCGTCGACGCGGGATTTGATGATCGACTCGATCACATCCTGCATTTTGGAAATTCCCTTGCTCGTGGTATGGAGCATGATATTGTAGTTGTAGATCTTGGCAACATCCATCAGGCCGTTCAAAATCTTGGCGTTGTAGGCGAACAGCTTCTCCGACATCACAATCGAGATCGTTGTGGTTTTGGAAAGAGCGAGTCCCTGCGCGATCGCGTTTGGCTTGTATCCTAGTTTTTCGATGGCTTCCTGTACGCGGATCCGGGTATCCTCGCGCACGACGTTGCTGTCGTTGATAACCCGGCTAACCGTGGCTAGCGAAACATCCGCTTCCTTGGCCACATCGTAAATGGTGATTCTTTTCATTGATAACTACTCCTCGTCCTTGTCCTCGTCGGATTTCATTTCGATTTCCTTGGGAGCCTGCGGCGTCTGTTTTGGCTTGAAAAACTTGTTGATTCCCGAAAAGATCGCGTTGTTCAGTTTTTCCGTCGCGTCCTGAATGTGGTCGACCGCATCTTTCAGGTTTTCATTGGCGCGCAGCTTTTCGATTTGCTCGTCGGCTCCATCGAAGACCTTTTTGATCGACGGATTTTGGCAGAGGGCGCCTTTGAGCTCCTTGAATCCTTCCCCGATCAAAGTACCGGTTCCTTTCAAAAAGTCTTTGCCCGCCTCCAGCGTCTGCTGAAATTCCGGACTGTTGGACACCTCGATCGCTTTTTCGCGCGCTCCGTTGAGCACCGCGATCGTCTGATCCTTCGCTTTTTCAATGTTGGCTTTGATCGCTTCCGGATCCGAATTTTGCTTCAACCACGCTTTCAAATCCGCGAAAATCTTTTTAATTTCGACTTCGGCGTCGTCGATGACTTCCTCGTTGGCCTCGTTGTTCGCCTCCTTGAGCGTCGCCAGCTCGTTGAGCGACTGTTTTTCCGTTTCGTCGATCATTTCGTCAATGGTTTGCTGGTCGTCGGCTTTCGGAGCCTGTTCCTCGTTTTCCGCCGGCGTCACGCGCACTTCGATTTCCTCGTTTACTTCTTCGTTATCATTCGGCTTCTTTTCCTGATTCATCTCTGACATAAATAATTTCCTCCTCTTCGTATGGGTCGTCCTGCACCGCGTTTTGGATCACGTCCACATCCGCTTTCAGAACCTCTTTTTCCTTATTCAATTTCGCGCTCAATTCATCTTTTTTAGCGGCGAGCTCTTCTTTTTTCTTTGTCATCCACGACTTCGCCTGCTCCATATCTTTATTCAGCGTCGCGGTCGCCTTTGTGACCATTTTCCGGGTCGCGCCATGGACGTCATCCACCGTTTTGGACAGCGATTCCACCGTGCTCAACGGTCCGTCCAGCTTTTTCAGCTCACTTTCCGCGGTCAACAAAGTCAGCGATACGTCTTTTAACGTTTCGATCAGCGTTTTGATCAGCAAGATCAAATAGATCAAAGCGACGACACCAAGCACAGGCAGCAGATAGGTGGCGACTTGCGCGATGGCGCCAAACAATGCGTCTATACTCATTTTAATCACCTCTTCAGGAATTATACCATGTTCCAACTCGGAAAATGAACTGTTTTGAAAAAAATTTTCAAAACTTTGTAACCGCTCCATTTGTGCCCGCCTTCCGTCAAAAAAAGCCATGCCCCAAATAAAGGCTGGCTTTTCTTTTATAAAATTTCTTTTAATTTGTCCTTGAGCAGGTAAATATCCTTGCTGGACATGAAAATGTATACCGCCGGTCCCATCGCTTTAAGCGCCTCGGCGCTTGGCTCGTCGATCTCAAGCAGCCGCGCGCCAGGACAGCGCGCCAGCAAATCGTCGATCGTCACCGTGATCGTCTCGTCCTCGCGAACCGCGTTTTTCGGAAAATCGAGCAGGCACACTTGATCCGCCGTATTTAAACTGCTTGCGAACCGGTCCAGAAAATACTGAAGCCGCGAGTAGCGGTCCGGCTTGTACAGCGCCACGATCTTCTTGCCCGGGTATCGGCTTCTGGCCGCCTCGATCATAAATTCGATCGCGGTTGGATGGTGGGCGTAATCGTCAATCAGCACGCTTTCGCCCACTTCCTCGCTCACAAACCGTCTGGCGATGCCTTTGTAGTCCAGCAGCCCAGCCACGATCTCGTCAGGCTCCATACCAAGCGTATGCGCCAAAGCGAACACGCCCAGCGAGTTGATCAAAAACGGATAGCCGATTTCCGGCAGCTTCACATGGTGCAACAGCGCCCCATGGAAAAACACGTCGTATTCGATGCCATCCGGCCCTTGCGACACGTTTCTGGCCTGGTAGTCGTTGCCCTCGTTCAAGCCATACCGCACGACCGGCACCGTATAGGAAAGAGTCGGCAAATACGGGTCGTCCCCGCAAATGACCGCTTTCTTTTTGATTTGATTCACAAAGGACTGGAACGCGTCGATATAGTCCTCCATGTTTTTATAATAGTCAATATGGTCGATTTCCATATTCGTGACAATCGCGTAATCCGGATGGTACGCCAGAAAGTGACGCTTGAATTCGCACGATTCCAAAACAAAGTTTTTCGCGTCTTTCGGCATGTGGCCGTGCCCGTCTCCGATAAGGAAACCGGTCTTTTCAAAACGGGAAAGCACCGACGCGAGAATGCCCGTCGTTGTCGACTTGCCATGCGTTCCCGCCACGCAAATCGACGTGTAGCGCTCCAGCAAATGGCCCAGGTATTCGTTGTAGTAGTACGTTTTGACACGCGGATTGTCCAGCGCCGCTTTCACTTCCGGGTGCCGGCTGTCAAACGATAACCCGACGATCACCGTATCGCCATCTTGAATGTTGGCGGCGTCAAAAGGCAAAATCTCGATGCCGCGCTCTTCCAGACCGTCCTGGGTAAAAATGTATTTTTCAATGTCGCTTCCCCGCACTTCCTTGTTTTCATCGTGCAGGATCTCGGCCAGCGCCGCCATGCCCGTTCCTTTGATTCCAATGAAATGAAACGCCATTATTTTTTGTCCTCTTCTTTTTCCGGCTCTTTCTGGTCGAGCATGTCGTCCAGGTCAAGCTTTGGCTTCGCCGCGCTGGACGCCTCCTGATACGTCGGGATCGACGCCACCGGAGCGGGTTCCGGAATGTTGTTGCCATACATCGGCGAAATGATTTCGATCATCGACGTATCTGTTTCCGGTTTTGGAAGCTGCACCGCGTCATGAACTTTGTCGAATTCTTTTTGCGAATCTTCCATATTGCCAAAAATCGGCGAAATAACCGACTGGTATTCCACTTCCTCCACCACTTTGCGCTTCCGGTTCAATTTCGAGCGGTCAAAATGGTAGCTTTCGTTTTTCCGCTTTGGCTTCGACGAAATCGTGTCGACATCCAGCCCTTCAAAAATACTTTCATCCACGGCGTTTTCGCCTGTAGCCGGCTGGCTGACAGGGGTTGGCGTCGGCATCGTGAACACAGGCTGCGGAATTTCACTGACAGGCTCGGCAGCCGGTCTGGAAACCGTTTCCTCAAAATGAACTTGCTCGTGCGTCGCTTCCTCTTCGTTTCCTTGTTCGTCTTCGACTTCTTCTATATCTTCTTCCACATCTTCTTTGAAGATGGCATGCATCAAATCTTTTAGCATTCGGTCTTTCCTCCTTCATTAAGCGTTTCGGTAAAATAGTGTTCGATCTCCTCTTTCGTTTTTCTCAAAGACGAAATAAACGAACTAATCTGGCGTCCGTTTTCGTACGCCACAAAACTTGGAATGCCCATGATACCAAGTTCAATCGCCAAACCAAGGCATTCGTCCCGATCCAGCTCGTAAAAATCCATTTTGCCGGCGAATTGCTTTTCCAGCGCCGGCAAAAACGGCTTAATATAAATGCAGTCACCGCACCATGGTGCCGTAAACAAAAACATATGAATGCCCGGCTGAGCAATGACCTTGTTCATTTCCTCTTTGGAATGGATCTTGTTCATATTGTCTCCTTCTCAAACACCGCCCGATAAATCGGGTTGCCCTGTTCGATAAATTTTTCCTCGTATTCCGTGATCGCGTCCTCATCGTGCGTTTCGCGCCGATAGTCGACGCTTAGCTCCAGCAGTCGAAACCCGTTGGCCAAAAACTGCGGAACGGAAAACTCGAATAACGACGCGTTGTCCGTCTTCATGATGACCTGCCCGTTTGCCGCGAGTACGTCAATGTACTGCTTCAAAAAGGAAGGGGCCGACAATCTTCGCTTCGCGTATCGCTTTTTCGGCCACGGATCGGAAAAGTTCAAGTGGATCACGTCGATTTCGCCCGCCGCGAACCACTCCGACAAATGATCCGCGTCGCCCTCGATGAGCGCGAGCTTTTTTTCCCTCGGGTCGTCGTCCATCTTTTTGGCCGCGATCCCGGCCGCGCTCTCGTTTTTCTCGATCGCGACAAATCCGGCTTCCGGCGTCATGGCCGCCATATCCAGCGAGTATTTGCCTTTGCCGCAGCCAATCTCGACATGCAGCGTGGACGTGCCGAGCCGCTTTTTCCATTTTCCCTTACAGCTGGACGGGTCTTTGACAAGCACCTTGCTTTCCGGCAAGTACTCGACCGCCCATTTCACTTTGCGCATCCGCATCGGTCTAGCCCGCCAGCGCCACGATCGCGTCCGCGTAGATCGCGATGGCCTGCATAAGTTCCGACACTTTCACGCCTTCGTCGCGCTGATGCGGTCCGCCGACGAATTGATCGGTCGTCTTCACCTCGTTTGGCAGCTCCGGTCCAAACGAAACAAAATTGTCAAACATGCGCGCGTACGTTCCGCCGCCAATCGTCTTGGCGCAGGAGAACGTGTCATTGGTGTATTGCCGGTAAATGTTCATCAGCTTTGTCACAAGCTCGGAGTTTGGATCGACGAACAACGGCGCCGAATCGGAATCGAGAGTCGCTGTGATGTTCGACTTCACCGCCGCGCACGCTTCGTCGAATCCGGCCATGATCGCTTTGGCGTCCAAATCGTTTGGATAGCGGATGTCGACCAAGATATCCGTGCGTTCGGGATCCATGCGCACAATGCCTGTGCTCATCGTCAAAAAGCCCATATACGCCCCATCCTTGTTGATGTGCTCGGGCTTTCCTTGCCAGTCCTTCAAAAGGCTGTACAAATCTTTCGCCAGCTGGTCGTCATAGGCGCAGCCGACAAAGTTCAGCAAATGAAGCGCCGCGTTCACGCCGTTGTACGGCATCGCGGCATGGGCAAAAACGCCATCCACATGCAGGCGGATGCCTTCGTCCGTCTGGTCGATGGAGCCTTTCAAATCGTTTGTTTTCAAATAAAACGCGAACTGCTCTTTTTGCCGGTCGCTGATTTCCTTCACAAAGCAATCCGCTTTGCCAATGACGATATTCGGTCTTTCGCCGGCGTTCAGCTTTTGGATTACCGTCTTGTCATGGGAATGCAGCGAAACATGCGCGCCGCCCTTTTCACCGTAAATGACCGGAAAATCGGCATCCGGCACAAAACCGCTTTGCGGGATCTCGCCATGCGCTTTGTAGTATTTCATGCAGTCCATGCCCGACTCCTCGTCGCAGCCGGCGATAAGCATAACCCGCTTCTTCAACGGGATGCCGTGCTCTTTGATGAGTTTGAGGGCGTAGTACGCCGCCAGCGTCGGGCCCTTGTCGTCCAAGACACCCCGACCAAACGCGTAGCCGTCGTCGATCGTCACTTTTAAAGGTTCCTTGGTCCAGTCCTCGCCAATCGGCACGATATCCAAGTGGCCAAGAATACCTAGCGTTTCCTCCTGATCGCCGTACGAGATCACGCCGGCGTAGCCGTCGATGTCTTTCGTGGCGAATCCATCGCGTTTGGCGATGTTTAAAAACGCGTCCAGCGCCTCACGCGGCCCGTCGCCGAATGGCGCGTTTTCCTTTTTGGTTGACAGGTCGCGCGTCGACTGGACGCGAACCAATGTATTTAGATCGTCAAAATAGTTTTTTTCATTTTCTTTGGCATATTTTAAAAAGTCCATGATTCCACCTCGTTCTTATTCTAACACACTTTGGAAACAGGAAAAAACGAAAAAGGCGTTTTCACGCCTTTCGAACTTTTCTATTCGCCTTTGTCTTCTTTGGCTTTTTGTTTGTCGTCGTGTTTTTTCGGACGAGGCAACAGCGCCTTCGCCGACACGTTGATTCGACCCTTGTTGTCGATTTCCGTCACTTTGACGTCGATGATATCGCCAATCTTGAGCACGTCCTCAACTTTCTCCACCCGGTTGTGCGAAATCTTGGACACGTGCAGCAAGCCGTCCGTGTGGCCAAACAAGTTCACAAACGCGCCGAATTTCTCCAGTCGAACGACTTTGGCCGCGTACACGTCGCCGACTTTGGCTTCGCGCACGATCTCCTTGATCATTTCCTTGGCGTGGTCGATGGCCGCCTGATCGGTATGGTAAATCACGACCTGGCCATCGTCGTCGATGTCGATCTTCACATTGTCGCTTTCCGCGATGATCTGGTTGATCATCTTGCCGCCCGGACCGATGACGATCGAGATCTTATCCGGGTCGATATGCATGATCGCGATCTTTGGCGCGTACGGCGACAATTCCGCTCTTGGCGCCGCGATAGCCTGCGCCATGTTGTCCAGAATTTCCAGCCGCGCCTTGTGGGCTTGCGCCAGCGCCTCCTCGAAGATCTCCTTCGTGATGCCGCTCACCTTGATATCCATTTGCAGCGCGGTAATGCCTTTCGCCGTGCCGGCCACTTTAAAGTCCATATCGCCAAAATGATCTTCCATGCCCTGGATATCGGTCAGCACCGTGTACTGTCCGGTTTCCTCGTCCATGATCAATCCCATCGCGATGCCGGCAACCGGCGCTTTGATTGGCACACCCGCCGCCATCAGCGACATCGTGCCCGCGCAAATACTCGCCTGCGAACTCGAACCGTTGCTTTCAAGAACGTCCGCCACCGTCCGAATCGTATACGGGAACTCGTCCACGCTTGGAAGCACTTGAAGCAACGCTCTTTCACCCAAGGCGCCATGGCCGATTTCCCGGCGTCCCGGCGATCCCATCCGGCCGGTTTCGCCGACGCTGTACGGCGGGAAATTATAATGATGCATAAAGCGTTTGGCTTCGACTTCCGTCAAATCGTCGATGATCTGGTTTTCGTTGAGGGCACCAAGTGTCGTTGTCGAAAGCACCTGCGTCTCCCCGCGCGTGAACATCGCGCTGCCATGGACGCGCGGAAGCAAGTCCACCTGGGAGTCCAGCGGACGAATCTCGTCGATCGCCCGTCCATCCGGACGAATTTTATCCTCGACGATCAGCCGGCGCACTTCGTCAGCTTCGATGTTGTGGCAAATTTGTCCGACTTGCTTGAGTGTCAGCGCCTTTTCTTTTTCGCTTGGGTACTCCCTTTCTTCAAACGACGCCACCGCCTGCTCGGTCAGCTCGTCGATTTTGCCGTAGCGTTCCAGTTTTTCCTTGATGGAAACCGCTTCGCGAATCGCGGCTTCGAACCCGTCCCGGACTTCCTTTTCAACCGCCTCGTCGACATGGTACAGCGGGATCTCTCGTTTCGGCTTGCCGACCGCCGCGATAATCGTTTCCTGAAATTCGCACAGCTCCTTGACTTTTTGCTGTCCGAACATCAAAGCCGCCAGCATGTCTTCCTCGCTGACTTCCTTCGCGCCGGCTTCCACCATGTTCAGGGCTTTCGCCGTGCCGGCCACCGTCAAGTCGATGTCACTTTTTTCCGCCTGCTCCGCGCTTGGATTGACGATGAACTCGCCATCCACGCGGCCGACTTTGACACCCGCGATCGGTCCGTTAAACGGAATGTCCGAAATGCAAAGCGCCAGCGACGCGCCCAGCATCGCCGCCATTTCCGCCGGCGCGTCCTGGTCCACGCTTAAAATGGTGTTCACGACTTGCACCTCGTTGCGGAAACCTTCCGCGAACAGCGGACGAATCGGCCGGTCGATCATGCGCGCGCTCAACGTGGCATGCTCGCTTGGACGGCCTTCCCTTCTTAAAAATCCACCCGGAATCTTACCAACCGAATACAGTTTTTCCTCAAAGCTGACAGTCAGCGGAAAAAAATCAATTCCTTCCTTCGGCGTATTGCTCGCGCAAGCCGTCGAAAGCGTTACCGTGTCCCCGTAGCGGATCACGACCGCGCCGTCGGCCTGCTTTGCGATTTCTCCTGTTTCCACGGTGATCCCCCGACCACCGAATTCATAATGAAACTCCTGTTTCGCCATTTTTTCACCTCATTTTTCACAAATCAAATCTTATCATAGAAAAACGCAAAAAAAAAGCAATCGAAGCTTCGATTACTTTCTCAGTCCTAAACGGGCGATCAATGTTTTATACCGGTTCAGGTCTTCTTTTTTCAAGTAGTTCAACAAGTTTTTACGACGTCCAACCATCTTCATCAAACCACGCATCGAATGGTAGTCGTGTTTGTGTTCTTTGAAGTGCTCTGTCAGACGGTTGATTTGTTCTGTCAATACCGCGATTTGTACTTCTGGCGATCCCGTATCCCCTTCGTGGCGGGCGTACTCTTTCATGATCGCTTGTTTTTCTGCTTTCAGCAACATGTTTGTTTCCTCCTGTAAATTGTATACCTTTTGAACCGAGTCGATGGTCGGAGTGTCCATAAACACAGTCCAAAATCCTTTATATCTTACTCGAACAACGCAAGAAAATCAACCAAAATCGAGTTCAATTTTTCCATCCCCGATTCCGTGGTTTTCAGCGCGCCGCGCTCAACCATCAAATCGCCGTCGTATTTCGCCAGCAAAGGCGCCGCCATTTCTTCCAGCCGCAAGCCGTACTTCTCAAAAAACGAAGCCAGATCCACGCCAAAACAAGTGCGAAGCCCCATCATGACCGCTTCAAAAGGCGCGTTCACCGGCTCGTATTCGGGACGGGGCCCCTTCTCAATGTACTCAAGCAAATCTGGCGCGTTCGTGTACCGTCTCCGGTTTTCCCGTCCGCTCGCTCCGCAGCCAATGCCGACAAAATCCTGGTCAAGCCAGTACGCCAAATTGTGGCGCGACAGTTTGCCGTCCCTGGCGAAGCTGCTAATCTCATAGTGACAATAACCATGCGCCTTCATCGTCTGGACGATCCATTCGTATTCGTCCGCCTCCAGATCTTCATCCACCGCCTGCAAGCCTTGCCGGCCAAACACCGACCCTTCTTCCAAAATCAGCGAGTAAATCGACAAATGGGCGATGTCCAAACGGAAAAAACGCGCCAGATCGGCTTGGACGTCGGCCATCGACTGTCCCGGAACCGCGAACATCAAATCAATCGAAATGTTGTCGATGCCCGCTTCTTTGATCGCCTCGACCGCCTGCTCGATCAATGCCGGCGTATGATGGCGCCCAAGCTTTTCAATCGTTTTCGCGTTGAACGACTGCACGCCAAGCGAAATGCGGTTGACTTTGCACTGCCGGTACATTGCCAGCTTTTGGGCGCTTAGCGATTCCGGGTTGCATTCGACGGTTACTTCGCTTTGCGCGTGCAAATGCGGAAGCAAATCTTTAACCAGACGAAAAAACTGGCTGTCGGAAAGCACGGAAGGCGTGCCGCCCCCAATGTAAAGGGTGTCGATTTTCGTATCCGGCTCCAGCCGGCTTCGAATTTCCGCCCCGACAACGTCCAGCCATTGCTCGATTCGGGCGGCACTTGGAACCGTGCGGAAGAAATCGCAATACGGGCACACGCTGGCGCAAAACGGAACGTGGATATACCAGGAAGCGGGCGTCATCCTTCGTCGTCCATCGACAAAACCGCCATGAACGCCTCTTGCGGAATTTCCACGGAGCCGACCATCTTCATGCGTTTCTTTCCTTCTTTTTGCTTTTCCAGCAGTTTTTTCTTTCGCGAAATGTCCCCTCCATAGCATTTGGCGAGCACGTTTTTGCGCAGCGCCTTAATGTTGGTGCGGGCGATGATCTTGCCGCCAATCGCCGCCTGGACCGGGATTTCGAATTGCTGCTTTGGAATGAGATCCTTGAGCTTGACCGTCATCGCGTTGCCGCGGTGGTAGGCGAAATCCTTGAAAACGATCGTCGACAGCGCGTCGACGATTTGCCCATTCAGCAAAATATCCATTTTCACAAGCTTGGATGGCCGGTATTGCGAAAACGCGTAGTCGATGCTCGCGTAGCCTTTTGTGCTCGATTTCATCTTGTCGAAGAAGTCGTAAATGATTTCCGACAGCGGAATCTCGTACGTCAGCTCCATGCGCAGCTCGTCCAGCACTTGCATGTCGACGTATTCTCCCCGCTTTTTCTGGCACAAGTCCATAATGGCGCCGACGTATTCTTTCGGCACCATGATTTGCGCCTTCACATACGGCTCTTCGATCCGGTCGATGTTTTGAGGGGCCGGCAGCGCGGCCGGGTTGTCGACGGAAATCATCGTCCCGTCGGTTTTGTACACATGGTAAATAACCGAAGGGCTCGTCGCGATCAAATTGAGGTTGTATTCGCGCTCCAGCCGTTCCTCGATCACATCCATATGAAGCAAGCCTAAAAATCCGCACCGGAAGCCGAACCCGAGCGCCTGCGACGTTTCCGGCTCGTATTGGAGCGCCGCGTCGTTGAGCTTGAGCTTGGCGAGCGCCTCCTTCAAATCGTCGTAGCGGGCGTTGTCGACCGGATACAAGCCGCAATACACCATCGGCTGCATTTGCCGATATCCTTGCAGCGGCGCGTTCGCGGGCTCGTCGACTTTTGTGATCGTGTCGCCGACCCGCACGTCTTCGATGCTTTTGATCGCCGCGCTGATCCAGCCGACATCGCCGGTATTGAGCTGGTCTTCCACGACTTCTTTTGGCGTCCGCACGCCGACCTCGATCACTTCGTATTCCGCGCCGGTCGCCATAAAGCGGATTTTGTCTTTGGGCTTGATGGAGCCGTTTTTCACGCTAATGTAGGCGATGACGCCCCGGTAGGGGTCGTACAAAGAGTCGAACACAAGCGCCTGAAGCGGCTGGTCCGGACTTCCCGAAGGGGCCGGCAGCTTGGCGACGATTTGCTCAAGCACTTCTTCGACGTTCAATCCCGACTTGGCCGAGATTTCGACCGCCTCGGAGCAATCCAGTCCGATCAAGTCCTCGATTTCCTGTTTGACGACATCCGGCTGGGCGCTTGGCAAATCGACTTTGTTGAGCACCGGCAGGATTTCCAAGTCGTTTTCCAAAGCCAGGTACACGTTGGCCAGCGTTTGGGCCTGCACCCCTTGGGCGGCGTCCACGACAAGCACCGCCCCGTCGCAGGCGGCCAGGGACCGGGACACCTCGTAGGTGAAATCGACATGGCCCGGAGTGTCGATCAAATGAAATAAATAGTCTTCGCCGTTTTTGGCGTGGTAAACGAGCTGTACGGCGTTGAGCTTGATCGTGATGCCCCGTTCCCGCTCCAGCTCCATCGAATCCAGCAGCTGGTCTTTCATTTCCCGTTTCTCGACGGTGTCTGTCAGCTCGAGGATCCGATCCGCCAACGTGGATTTTCCATGATCAATGTGGGCGATAATGGAAAAGTTGCGAATATGCGATTGTTCCATGGAACAGTTTCTCCTTTCAAAATTGCGTTTTACTGGGCGGTTTCGCCGACAAGGCTTCTTCCTTGTCCGTTAATAAAATCGCGAATCGCCATCTTGGGTTTGCCTTCCAGCTGGCACGTTTTCAAGTGAAGTTTTCCTTGGTGCAGCTCCAGGCACAACGATTTCTTGTCCGGCTGGGAAAACAGACCGCACGTCGTGTTGTCCGCCGGAATATATTCATAGTCGTAAATTTTCAGCTTTCGGCCTTTGACGAGAACATATGCGCCCGGCTCGTCGCTGAGCGCGCGGATTTGACGAACAATCGAGTCGTCCGTCGACGTCAAATCCAGATGCTCTTCCTCGCGGGTGAGAATCGGCGCGAAGGTCGCCTTTTCCTCATCCTGCTCGACAAACACCGCTTGTCCGCTCAGCAGGACAGGCAGGTTTCGTTTCAATAGCGTGGCCGCCGCGTCCCCCATTTTCAAAAACAGCGAAGTGCTCGTGTCTGTCGGCGCAATCGCGATTCGTTCCACATCCAAAACCGGTCCCGCGTCCATTTTGCGCACCATTTTCATCAAAGTCATGCCGCTTTCCGTGTCGCCATGCATAATGGCGCGCTGGATTGGCGCCCCGCCCCGGTACGCCGGCAGCAGCGAGCCATGCAAATTGACGCATCCAAACGCAGGATGGTCGAGAACGCATTGCGGAACAAGCTGGCCATAGGCGCATGTCACGATCAAATCGCAAGGCGTGCCAACGACTTTTTCGCAGTCGTCTTTGATCCGGACCGGCTGAAACACCTCGATTCCGTGTCGTTTCGCCACTTGCTTGACCGCCGACTCGACCAGCATCTGCTTGCGTCCGGTTTTTTTGTCCGGCTGCGTCACTACGAGATCCACAATGACATCGCTGTCGAGCAACGCTTCCAGAACCGTCGCGGCAATGGGAGGCGTCCCCATAAATATGACATGTTTTTTTTCCATTTTTTGTCCCATCCTTTCGTTTGGCTGTCGTTGTCTTTCGACCGCACAACGTATTATACCTGAATTTTTCGAACTTGTGTTGCTTTTGAAATCAAATTTTGCTATAATCTCAATGCATTTATGTCAGGAGGTGTACAACCATGCCACAAATCAAATCACAAATGAAACGTGTGAAAACCAACAATAAAGCACACAAGTTGATCGTGTCGAAAAAATCGGCTTTGAAAACAGCGATCAAAAAAGTGCTTGCCGCCGTTGAAGCCAATGATAAAGAAGCCGCTGTGAAAGCTTTCGCAGACTGCACTTCGAAACTTGACAAAGCGGTCGCAAAAGGCGTTCATCATAAAAACTATGCGAACCGTCAAAAAGCACGTCTGGCAAAATTGATCAACTCGATCGAAGGTTAATTCCTGACGTGTTCCTGTACCGTTGCGATATCGTGGATATCGCTTTTTTTTTTATTTTCAAAAAGCCGGAAAATCCAGTTCCCGGCTTATTTCATCATCAGCGAAAGCGCGAAGTTCTCAAATCCCTCGTCTTTGTCGATTTTTCCGCTTTTCATATTTTGGTCGAGATCGGCGAGTTTTTCCAGCCAGTCAAGCAACGCGTCGGGATCGAAACGGCTTGCCTTGCGCATCGAAAGCTGCACCCGGTACGGATGGGCTTTCAGCGTCTGGGCAATTTCCTCTTTTCCCAGCTGCCGGTCCATCAGCACGCGCACTTGAAACAAAAAGCGGATTTGCGAAGCGATTAGCGCGGTAATCGCCACAGTTTCCATATTTTGCGCGCGAAAATTCCGGTAATACGCCATCAAAAGCAAGCCGTTTTGATCAAACAAGGCATCTGTCATTTTAAACACGTCGTCGATCGGCTCGTTGACCATGAGCGCTTTGACGTCGGCAAGACCGACTTCCCCGGCGTAAATGGAAAGCTTCTCGATCTCGCTGCGAATGCGCAAGGCGTCCATCCCGATATGGCTCGTAAAATAGCGCAGCGCCTCCCCGTCCATTTTCAATCCGGCTTCTGTCATCGCCTCCCGAATGTAGCCGGGCTGGTTTTTTTGATCCAGACGAATGCAGGCGAAAACCTGCGCGCCTTGCGCCAGCGCCTTGACCGCTTTTTTCCGCTGGTCGATTTTCTCGCTCGGGACGCAAAACACGACAATCTCGTCGGTGTCCTTGCGTTTTACAAACGCGTCCAAATCGTACGTCGTGGTGTTTCGCGCGCTCAAAAACGTCGCGTTCTGGATCACGATCATCTTTTCCTCGTCAAAAATCGAATGCGAATCCATTTCTTCCAGCACGGCTTCCATCGGATCCTGCAACGCGTCGTACGTCGACACCGTTTCCATGTTGTGCTTTTTTTTCAACGCCGCCACTTTCATGCTCATGCGCGAAGCGTCGGTTCCATGCAGTATATAAATCATGGTTTCAGTATGCCTGAAATCGGCGCGCAAATCAACCGCGATCCAGCATCCCGATCTTTCCTTTCGCGCTTTCCACAAAACAAAAGCGTCCGAGCGAAAAAATATGGACCATTCCATCGTCTTTGGTCATGAGCGTGTCGATTTCCAAATTTCGCAAATTCTGAATGACCCGCGGATGCGGATGGCCGTACCGGTTGTTTTCACCAACCGAAATCAGGGCGAGTTGCGGATTGGTTTGCGCCAGAAAGGAAAAATCCGAGCTTGTTTGCGAGCCATGATGCCCCAGCTTCAAAACATCGACTTTTGACAAGTCGTATTGTTTTAGAAGCTGCCGCTCGATTTCGACGCCGGCGTCCCCCATCCACAAATAGTCGATGCCATCATACGAAAAGTAGCTCACGATGCTTTCGTCGTTTTCCTCCTGGACTTCACGCGCGGGCAGCAGCGAAACAAACGGATAGTCCACATCGACTCGCTCATCTCGACTCGTCACGATTTGCCGTACCGGTATTTGTTTTTGGAGTTCCTCCACGCCGCCGCTGTGATCGAAATCATTATGGGTCACGACCACCGCGTCCAGCTGTCGGATGCCTCGCGAACGCAAAAACGGCACGATCACGGTGGCTACGTTGTCCCGAAAGACGTTTTGTCCCGCGTCAATCAACACGGCGCTTTTTTGAAACGGCTCCACGAGCAGCGCGCAGTCGCCCTGCCCGATGTCGAGCATGTAAACATGGAAAAAGGGATCGAAAAACAAACTGGCCGCCAGCACGCCAAACGACAGCAAGCCGGTCCGAATCGTTTTTTTCCAAGACGCGCCCAACAGCACGCAAGCCAGAAAACAAAGCGCGCACGCAAGAAAGGGGATCGTCGAACGAATCGTCCACGTCAGCCACGTCTGGTCGGGCAGGCGCTTCAGCCACGCCAGCCACGGCCAGGAAACGGGCAGCAGCGAAGCGATCAAAAGCAAGGCATAGCCTTTTTTGAACACCCCCGTCAGCACGAGCGCGACCAAATCCAGCTGCGAAAAGAAGAGCACCTGCAAAAGGGCAAGCGCCAAAAGCTGAACCGCTTTTTGGTTTCGACCGCTCCATCCTTTTTGATGGATCCATGTCCAGAGAACGGGGACGACGAGCACAAGATCAAGCGCGCCGGCCGGCCGAAGCAGGACATAGCCAATCATGGGCCACGCGAAAGCCAGACGCCAGTCATCGGTATGCCATTTCGTCAGCTGGACAAGTGTAAGCCGAATCAAAGCCGGATGAAAAAAGAAAAAGATTCCATATCCGATCACGCCAAACGCCGTCAGCGGTCTGGACCAGCTTGAACCAAACCGGCGCCGCATCCATCGCTCTCCAAAACAAAAGAGCGTGACAAGCGGAAGACCAAGGGTGGCAAAAAACGACTCCTTCTCGGCGATGCCATACAACGCCCCCAGCAAAAACGGATCGTCCCGGGCTTGCAATGACCGGAAAATCCGAGCTTGTACCGAGTTGGAGGCGGCAATCAAAACCGGATCGCGCGCGTACAGTTCCACCCCTTGTTTGGCCATGTGCGCCTCAAAGGAAAAAAGGGAAAGATTATGAAGCGAATGAATCGGCTCAAGCGTCTGGACCGCGTAGCGGTCCCCATATGCCGCGTTTGGCACCTGGTAGAGAACGATTTTCGCTCGTCCGTTTCTTGCCAGAGCGTAATTCGCCTTGACTTCATAGACGGTGTATTCGCCCGGCTTCGCTTCGGCGCTGGCGCACGAAAATCCGAGCCGAAGCAAAGCGAGTCCCAAAAACAAGGCGCTTGTCCACGTTTTCGGAAAGCGGAACGCGAAATACAAGCTGGCGAAGCCACAAAAAAACAAGCAGTAAAACGGGTCGAGCATCGCGGAAAGCCAGACGCCCAGTCCGACAAGCAGCCAGGCGTTCACAAGCAAATTTGCTCCTTGATTTTTTCAAACATCTTCTCGCCGATGCCTTTCACGTTTTGAATGTCCTCCAGCGCTTGAAAAGGCGTCTGCTCGCGGTACTCGATAATTCGCGCGGCGATGGCCGGACCGACGCCAGGCAGCGTCTGCAGCTGTTCGCTGCTCGCGGCGTTGATGGATACAAGCGCGGCCTGCGTTGGATCCGCCAGCGGGATCACGATCAAATCGTCGGGGCGCAGTTCGGCCATCAAGGCGACGCGGGAGAGATCGGCGTTTTCATGCAAGCCACCCGCTTCCTCAATCGCGTCTTCGACGGTCGCGCCCGTTGGCAGTTCGTATGTCCCTGGATTTTGGATTCCTCCTTTGATTTCAATGCGGACGTGGCGCGAGCCCGGTCGTTCCAGCCGGACCGGTTCATAGCGGCCGGCCAGCGCGTAGCTGAACATGAGCAGCAGCAAAAGGGTTAAAATTTTTTTCGTCATACCTTTATATACGACAAAAAAGGAGAAAACCGGACATTTTTTCTCCAATTTTCTCCATTTTTTCTTTTTTTACTTAATATCAATGATTTTTACATCGTATGGAACCGTCGCCTTGGCGATCGTAACCACGTCTCCCACCTTTTTATCGAGAATCGCCTGCACGACCGGGGACTCGTTCGAGATCTTGCCTTCGAATGGATCGGCTTCCGTCGTTCCGACAATGGTGTAGGTCGCGATCTCGTTGTCGCTTAAATCCTCAATCGTCACAACCGAACCAATGTGGATGACTTTTTGATGGCTCTCGTCATCGCTTTCCTCAATGATTTCCGCCTGTTTCAAAATGGCTTCGACTTCACGGATCCGCGCTTCGACCTGGGCCTGGTGTTCGCGGGCCGCGTCGTAGTCGGCGTTCTCGGACAAGTCACCTTGGGCGCGGGCTTCCTGCAGCTCGACGATGACTTGCGGACGAACGTTATGGACGAGGTTTTCCAGTTCTTTGACTAGATCGTCATACCCTTCCTGCGTAACATAAAATTTTTCGCTTGGCATGTTTTTCACTCCTTAACAATACTTCCAATTATAGCAACCTTCCCATTGTTATTCAATGACGAGATGAAGCTCCTCCATCAGTTTTTGATGGTCCTCATAATTTGATGAATAGTACACTTGTCCCGGATTCGTCTTCACGTTGTAAATGTCGGCGACAAAAAACAAGTAGTCGTTTTTGTTCGGTTCAAGCGCCGCGACGATCGCGTCCTTGCCGGGATTGAGTATCGGTCCGGCCGGGAGCCCTTCGATCTGGTACGTGTTGTATGGCGAGTCAATATCGTATTGCGTCTCGCAGTCTTCCGGCGAATCAAACTGGTCGTACAGCGCGTAGCATACGGTCACGCTTGATTCCAGCTTCATATTTTGATCGAGCCGATTGTGGAACACGCCGGAAATTTCTTTCATGTCCTGCGTCGAGCCGGATTCGAACTGGATGACGCTTGCCAGCGTCACGATGTCCTCGACATCCATGCCGCTTTGCGCGAATTGCGTCTTGTATTGGTCGTACACGGCTTTGAATTGATCCAAAAACATCCGTGTCACTTCATCAAGCGTCGCGTCGCGTTCGATGAAGTATGTTTCCGGAAACAAATAGCCTTCCAGCTTCACCTTCAAATCCGGATTGGAAAGCGCGGCCGGATCCAAGAACGGATACGACTTGGCGAGCGTTTTGATATACGCCTCGTCGTTCCACAGCTTCAGGATTTGCTTTTCGGTAAATGGCAGCTGCTTGGACAAGTTCGCCGCGATTTCCTTGGCCCACTGTCCTTCCGGGATCGTAAAGCGGATCGACTGATCCATGATGTTCTCGGGATTGGCCAAGTACGCGAGCACCTGCTCGGTGCTCATGTTGTCGTTTAACAAAAACACGCCCGCGTAATGGGTGTTGTGATGGGTCAGTTTGGCGTACAAGGAGGCGACATTCGCGTTTTTAATGATTCCCTGCTTTTCCAAATTGGCCAAGACCGACGGAAAGCTCTCGCCTTCCGCCACTTCAAATTCCACTTCCTTATTTCCATTTCCCGCCGGCTGCAAGCTAACATAGCCGTACGCGGCCAGTCCGCCCGCGATTACGAGCAAAAACAGCGCGACGACCAGAAGCAGCCTTCCAAAATGGAACGTTCGCTTTCTTTTAGGCTTCGGCATTCTCTTCGTCCTCGACAAACGTGTTGATCACTTCCTCGACCATGTCCCATTCCTCTTCGGACTCGATCGGGATCAGTTGTCCCTGGTCGTCGTAGCGGGAAGCGAAGACCTCGCCATCGTCCGCGCCCGCCCGCTGGAACACGACGTATTGTGTCCCGTCCGGGGCGTCGAACGTGAAAAGAATCGTCATTTTCACTTCGTTTCCATTTTCATCGGTTACATATAAACTGTTTGAATCCAACATCTTTTTTCCTCCTGAAAAAAACGGGGCTTAAAATCCCCCGTTTTGTCGATCTAAATAACTTTGCAGAATCTGCACCGCCGCCATCTGGTCGATTACCTTCTTCCGCTTCTTTCTTGAAACGTCCCCTTGAATAAGCAATCGCTCCGCGCTGACGGTCGTCAAACGCTCGTCCCACAAATCCACCTTGATTCCATGGGCTTCCAGCTGTTTTGCGAAGTCGATCGAAATCTGGCCCCGAATGCCGATATCGCCATTCATGTGTTTGGGCAGACCAAGCACGACTTCCTTGACTTTTTGTTCCTGAAGGATCGTGAGCACTTCATCCAGACATGTGTCATAATCATCCGATTCGAACCGAACGGTTGTCAGAGCTCTGGCAATCAATCCCAGGGCGTCGCTGATCGCGATCCCGCACGTTTTGCTGCCGAGATCCAATCCTATAATCTTCTGCATTATTTTTCCAAATACGCGCGAACGAGTTCCTCGATAATCTCGTATCGTTCGATACGCTGGATGAGATTCCGAGCATTTTTATGGGATGAAATGTAAGCCGGATCGTTGCTGATCAAGTACCCGGCAATTTGGTTTTCGGAGTTGTATCCCCTCTCCTCCAATGCCTGACTCACTTCACGAAGAATCGTCTTGATGTTTTCACGACGGATCTCTTCGGTCGTAAACGTCATCGTCGCTGTTACGTCTCTCATTCTCATCACACTCCTAACATATAAAACATTGTACCTTAACCGCTAAAAAATGAAAAGCGATTTCATTCTTGTTTCCTTGAAACTACGCGATGGACGGCACATACGAGCGCACGAGTTCAATGGCCTCGTCCACCTTCGAAGCGTCCTTGCCGCCAGCCTGCGCCAGATCCGGCTTGCCGCCGCCGTTGCCGCCGCATACGTTGGCCGCCATTTTGACGATTTGGCCCGCGTTGGCCCCTTTGGCTACCGCGTCCTTGCCCGCGCCGGCAACAAATACGACTTTTTTGTCATCGGCCGCGATCAGCAGCACAAGCAATCCAGAGTCTTTAGCTTTGAGGTTGGCGACAATGTCCTTCATCGCCTTGCCATCCATGCCTTGCACTTTTTTGATGAGCAAGTCGAAGGCACCCGCTTTGACTTTTTCCTGGATCCACTCGTTTGCGCGCAAAGCGAAAATCTTGTTGTTGAGCTGGTCGAGCTCTTTTTGCAGCGCCTTGGCGTTTTGCAGCTGCTGCGCCACTTTTTCCTCGATATCCTTGATACCTTTTTGCTTCATCGCGGCCGCGATCGTATCGAGCTGCCCGTGTTCATGCGCGAAATCCTCGTACGCCGCGTACCCCGTCTTCGCCGTGATCCGGCGCGAATCGGAACCGATGCTTTCCTCGCCTACGATTTTGCACACCCCGATATTCGCCGTGTTGTCCACGTGGCATCCGGCGCAAAACTCTTTCGACACGTCGCCCATCGTCACGACGCGCACTTTGCTGCCGTACTTCTCGTTAAACAACGCGGTCGCGCCCGATTGACGGGCTTCTTCGATATCCATAATTTCCTTTGTGACCGGATAGGCGCCGGCGATGTACTCGTTGACGATTCGTTCGACTTCCGCCAGCTGATCGGGCGTCAGCTTTTCAAAATGATGGAAGTCAAACCGCAAATAATCCGGGCCGACAAAGCTTCCGGCTTGCTGAATGTGATCGCCCAGCACTTTTTTAAGCGCGCTTTGCAGCAAATGGGTGCAAGAGTGGTTCGCCGTCGTGCGGGCGCGCTTGGCTGCGTCCACGCTTTGATGCACCAAGTCGCCAAGTCGAAGCACGCCTTCCTTGACGTGGACTTTCACAAGGTTTTGCGCGTTGCGCGTCTTTTGCACATCCACCACTTCAGCCAGCACTCCATCGCCCGACACCGTTCCGGCGTCGGCGACTTGTCCGCCGCTTTCCGCGTAAAAGCAAGTCCGGTCGAAAATGACGTCGCCTTCGCCTTCGATCGCGTCCACCATTTCGCCCTCTTTGAACAAGGCGATGACTTTGCCCTCGCATGTCAGCTCGTCGTAGCCGACAAACTCGCTTGGAGTCGTGAAGTTCATGAGCGCCTCGTTTTGCGAAGCGAAGGAATCTTTGGCGTTGCGGGCGGCGCGGGCGCGGTCTTTTTGCGCCTGCATTTGCTCGTCGAATTGCTCGCGGACGATTTTCAAGCCGTGCTCTTCGGCGATTTCCTGCGTCAATTCAAACGGGAACCCGTACGTGTCGTACAGTTTGAATACGACTTCGCCCGAAAGTGTGCCGTCTTTGGCGTTGGCGATTTCCTCGTCCAGCAGCGCCTGGCCGTTTTTCAACGTCTTCTTGAACGTTTCCTCTTCGTTTTTGATCAGCTTCTCGTTCATGGCGGTGTGCTCGGACAAATACGGATAATAGTCTTTCATCACTTCGTTGACAACCGGCACGAGCTTGTACAAAAACGGCTCGTCGATTCCAAGCTTCAAGCCATAGCGGGCCGCCCGGCGCAGGACGCGGCGCAGCACGTACCCGCGACCACTGTTCGAGAAGTTCGCTCCGTCGCTTAAAGCGAACACAATGGTTCGAATGTGGTCAGCGATGACACGGTACGCCATCTTGTACTCGCCCTGGTATGGATCGTTCGCGATTTCTTCGGTCGCGTGGATGATTGGCAAAAACAAATCGGTGTCGAAGTTCGTTTCGCCATCCTGGATCAAAGCGACAAGCCGCTCGAGTCCCATACCGGTATCAATGTTTTTTTGCGGCAGCTCTTTGTAGTCCTTGCGGTCAAGCGCCGGATCGCAGTCGAATTGCGAGAACACGACGTTCCAAACCTCGATGTAGCGGTCGTTTTCCAGCTCTTCGAAAAACAGACGCTCTCCCAATCCTTCCGGATCGTATTTTTCGCCACGATCGAAGAAGATTTCCGAATCCGGGCCGCCCGGTCCCTTGCCGATTTCCCAGAAGTTGTCGTCTGTTTTCAAAATGTGGGAAGGATCCACGTGGCACACCTCGGTCCAGATGCGGTACGCGTCCTCGTCATCGGTATACACGGAAACATACAGCCGGTCCTTGTCGATTCCCATCCATTGCTCGCCGGTTAAAAAGTTCCAGGCAAACGGAATGGCTTCCTCTTTGAAATAGTCGCCAATCGAAAAGTTGCCAAGCATCTCGAAAAAAGTATGGTGCCGGGCCGTGCGGCCGACGTTTTCGATGTCGTTGGTCCGAATGCTTTTCTGGGCGTTGGCGATGCGGTTGCAGCGCGGCTTCTCGGATCCGTCAAAATACTTTTTCAGCGCCGCGACGCCGGCGTTGATCCACAACAGCGTCGGATCGTTGTTCGGGATCAAGCTCGCTCCCGGCTCGATCATATGTCCTTGCTCGGAAAAATAATCGAGAAACTTTTGTCGTACTTCGTTTCCTGTTAGTTGTTTCATTCCTAATCTCCTTTTTCAATAAAAAAACGTCCCTATTGCTAGGAACGTAATGATTACGCGGTACCATCCTGCTTCATTTTTCGATTTCGAAAAACGCACTCGTCTGCCGATAACGCGGGCTCGCGGTCCAACTCCAAAGCAGCTTCCCCCACGGCTTTCTCGAGGTTTCCACCAGCCACCTCGTCTCTATCAAGAAAAATCCATAGGCTACTTGTCTTTTTCATGGTCAAACTAAGGATATGGTATCAGGATTTTTGCGATTTGGCAAATCCATTTTTACTTCATCGCCTCCTGGATCCGCTGCTGAAGAGTCGTCATTCGAATATGGCTTTGCTTGCGGCGCACCCTCTGGCCAAAAAGCGCCGGATCCCCGACGACGAACAACTCCTTTTTCGCCCGGGAAACGGCGGTGTAAAGCAGACGCTTGTTGAGCATGTGGGCGGTTTGGGGCTCCACGACACAATACACCCGGTCGTATTCGCTGCCTTGCGCCTTGTGGACGCTAATGCAGTAGGCATGCGACAAATAGTAGAGGAAATCTTTCGAGAAATCGACGATTTGACTGCCGAAATCCACCGTGATGATGCCATCGTGAATCTCGCAAATGTAGCCGATATCGCCATTGTACACGTCGTCTTCGGGCAGATTTTTCAAAAGCATCACTTTGTCGTCTTCCCGAAACCATACCGTTCCGGCTTTCACCTGCCGCTTTTTCCCGTCGTTTGGATTGATCATCGCCTGCATCGTGGCGTTGATGGCGTCGATGCCAACCTTTCCTTTATACATGGGCGCGATGATTTGCAGCGACATTCGCTCCTGCTCGTCGTATTGCGCGATGGCTTTCTTTAGCGTTTCCAGAATTTGACCTTGCCCGCGCTCGATAAAATTCGCTCCATCCGCAAACGCGAGCGGCTGCTCGTCCCGGATCAAACGGGCGAGCTGGGCGATTCCCGAGCCGCTGGACTGCCGAAAGATCTTTTCCAAATGGACAATCGGGTAAATGCCGCTTTCAATCAAATCGTTGAACACCTTTCCCGGTCCCACGCTTTCCAACTGGTCCTCGTCGCCAATCAGCAAGATCCGGCAATACGGCGGCAGCGCCCGCAGCAGCGCCGCGAACAAATGGGTGTCCACCATCGAAAACTCGTCCACGATCAAAATGTCGACATCCAGCGGATCGTTTTCGTCCTTTCCAAACTGGTTGTCATCCAGGTTCCACTTCAAAAGCGAGTGAATCGTTTTGGAGTCGTTGTCGGAAAGCTGGGAGAGGCGCTTGCTCGCCCGCCCGGTCGGGGCGCAAAGCTGGATCACAGCGTCTGGATACACCATGCGCGCGATTTGCAGGATGCCTTTGACGGTCGTCGTTTTTCCGGTTCCCGGCCCTCCGTTCAAAATCGTAGCGGAGTGTTCAAAAAAAGCGTGGATGGCTTGTTTTTGAATGGCGTCGTATTCGATGTTGAGCATAAACTCGACTTGCTCGATTTTCTCGTCGATGTCTTGCGCCGCGACAGGCTCGACATCAAACCAGTGCGTCCGCAGCCCCTTGGCGATCAAGATCTCGTCTTCGTACAACGAAAACGGATAAATCTTTTCTTGTTCCGCCTGCAAGTTCTGCCGGCCAATCAAGTTGGCCAGCGCCTGCTCGAACGCCTCTTTTTGAACCGACTGAAACCGTTCCTGCACAATCGGATACGGAATGTACGTATTGCCCGAACGCATCGCCATTTGCCGGCACTCCTCGTAAATCATCGCTTCCAGACGCCGCAAATCATCGGCTGGCAGCTCGATGGCGTCCGCCAGCCGGCACGCTCCCTTGTAGCCGAAGCCATAAATTTCGTAAAGCGGCCGAAACGGGTCTTCCTCGATCGTTTTGAGCGCGTCGTCTTCGTACGTGTTTTCCAGCAGCGTGATTTGCCGGTTTGTCAATCCGTATTCAAGCAGCTTGATGTAGTTGTCGTTAAAACCGGTAAACTGGCAAATTCCATCGGTGATGATGTCGATTTTCTTTTGCGGAAACCGGGGAACCTGCTGCAGCACTTGCGGGTTTTGACGAATTTGTTCCAGACAATCCTCCCCCAGCGTGTCGTAAATCGTTTCAGCGCTTTTTTTGCCGATTGTCGGAAACGTGTCGGACGACAAAAAATGAACGACTGCCTCTTTGCGGGTTGGCAAAACGAGTTTGGCCCGGTCAATTCGAAACTGCGTCCCGTAGCGCGGATGCTCGACGTATTCGCCTTCCAGCTCGTACTCGCCCTCCTCTTTTGGATCGACGAGGCGGCCAGCGCCGGTGAATTCATGGTAGTCTTCGGTTTCTTCAAAGGAGGCGACGACGTAGTGGTTTTCCTTGTTTTCAAAAATGACAAAATCCAGCCGCGCCTTCACGACCTCACGCATGCGCCATCCTCCGGGCGCCGGTTTGAATGATTTGCTCGTTTAAATCTTTTCCGTTTCGATATACAAAGTCGATGACGCCGCCCCCCAGGCATTTTTGCCCGTCATACAGCACGGCTTCCTGCCCGCATGTCACGCCGGCAATCGTTTGCGGATAGCGCAGCCGCACTGTCGTTTCGTCGATCCATTCCAGTTCAACGTCCTGGTCCGGCTGACGGTAGCGGAACTTGCAAGTCAGGCGCTTGGGCACCTCGGCGTGGTCTTTCACGATCCAGTTCATTCCGCTGACAACGGCTTCATCGGAGTCGAGCCATTGTTTTCTTGTGTGGTGGCAAACATAGAGCACGTTTTTATGGACATCTTTTCCAATGACGAACCACGGGCCTTTATCGCGCGTGATATTCAATCCTTTGCGCTGCCCGATCGTATAATACAACACGCCGATGTGCTCGCCGAGCGTCTTTCCGGTATCCACGTCGACGATGCGTCCCGGCTTGCTTGGCAGGTAATTCGTTAAAAAATCCCGGAAATTTCGCTCGCCAATAAAACAAATACCGGTGCTGTCCTTTTTTGTCATGACAGATTCCAAATCGAGCTCCTTGGCGATGCGCCGCACTTCCGGCTTGTCGATGCCACCCAAAGGAAAAATCGTTTTCGCGATGGCGCTTTCCGGCACTTGGCACAAAAAATACGTTTGATCTTTGTTCGTGTCGTGGGCGCGCGTCAAATACGTGTAGCCGTCGATTCGCACGTTGGACGCGTAATGTCCGGTGGCGACCGCGTCGAATCCGTTTTTCATCGCGTAGTCGAAAAACGCGTCAAACTTAATGTATTTGTTGCATAAAATATCCGGATTCGGCGTGCGTCCGCGTTCGTATTCCTTCAAAAACGTCACGAATACCTGATCCCAGTACTCCTGGATGAAATCAACGCGCCGCAGCGGCAGGCCAAGATGGTCGGCGACCGCTTTGGCATCCAGATAGTCCTGCTCTTGCGGGCATACGCCTTCCATGATCGTCGGATTGCCAAGAATGTCATTGTTGGCAAAGCTGTCCCAGTTGCGCATAAAACAGCAGGTCACGTCGTATCCCTGCTCTTTGAGTAAATAAGCGGCGATAGCCGAGTCAACGCCACCGCTTAAGCCGAGTAAAACTTTCACACTCACACCTCCATCAACCATTGCGCTTTTTTCTTTCACCTGGCGCAAAAAAGTGAAAGAAAAAAACGAACCTTTCGGTTCGTTATAGACAAATGGTGCCCAGGACCGGACTCGAACCGGTACGGTATCGCTACCGGTGGATTTTGAGTCCACTGCGTCTACCAATTTCACCACCCGGGCATTTCCTTGACTGCCCATTTATAATAGCAAACCTTTTTCCAAAAAGCAACACCTGTTTTTCAAAAATCCGAAACAATTTGAATATCCGCGATAAACGGATACGTTTCGCGCAGCGACTGGCACAAATTGCGCGCCGCCCCGGAATCGACGGGCTCCACAAAACGAAGCCGATACTCGACACGGTCGAACAGCGTTCCAACGCCCGCAAGCGCCTCTTGCTCCAGCTCAAAAAGCGCTTCGTCCCCTGAAATCGTTCGTTTTCGGGTCCAAATGTAGCCCGACGTCTTTTCAAATGTCCGAATCGAATCGCCCACGACGCAGATCTCCCCTTCCATTGTCTTCATAAAGCCCTCGCACGGGTAAAAGCCGGCTTCATTCAGCCGCTCCATCACTTGCCGCCGCACATCGAGCGCGCGTTGCGCCAAACCGAGCGTTTCCGGCTGCAAATCCACGACATCCACTTTGCCAAAGCATCCGCGCGCCGGCGCGACGTTTTGAAAGCGGACGCGTGTTTCATCAAACCGCTGGCGAATGCGCGTGATTTGATCTGGCGTAAGAATCGTTTCAAACTGGCTCACCACGACGTGTTCGGCCAGATTCTCCACAATTTGGTGGAGCGCCACGACTACCATGTCATAGTGTTGTTTTGGCTTTTCGAATTGCGAAAGATCGAGCGTCACCGTTTGGGCAAGCATGGAATCCAAGGGTTCGACGATCATTTTCCCTTCCCGGATCGCGTCCCGGATTTCCTGGTCAAACATTTCCTCCAGCCAAAAATGGCGGAGCATTTGTCTGGCGACGTACTGGTTCATTCCTTGATTGGAAAAGCCGGCTCCTGTGGCGGCCGAAGACAAATACGAGGCGATCAGCGAAGTGTGCCGGTCGAGATGTTCCGTAAGTTTGCGCACGTTTTCCCGCTGTTTCCGGTAGAGAATGTACGCTTTGGACACTTCGGTAAAGCCCGACTCGGACAGCACTTTTTCCACACTGTCCTGAATTTGCTCGACGCCAATGCGGTTTCCGTCCTTTTTCGCATCGAAATCGGCGGTGACCCGGAGCGCGAGCAGCTCGATAACGGACTCGTCCCATTCTTTATGAAGCGACCCAAACGCTTTTTTTATGACGTTGACGATTTTCCCGATTTGAAAATCGACGAGATTGCCATCTCTTTTTTCGACGATATATTTCATTGTGCTCCTCTTTCTATGGCCAGGGTTTTCACAAGAGGCCCCACCGTCTGCTCCAAGGCGTCAATTTCCGCTTTCGAAAAGCCGTGAAGCCCTTCCTCGATCGCGTTCGCGCCGGGTTCGTAGTTGCGCCACACCCAATGCCCGTCGTGGCCAACGATGGAAGCCATCTCCTTTAAAACATCCTCGTTGTGAAATTCGCGGATCAATGTCGTGGCGAAGCGGTGGGACACATTGGCTTGGCGCAAAGCGTCCAGCGTTTTTTTGATTTCCGAGGTGTCGATGTCATGAATGCCTGTCGCTTCCGAATAGCCGGACCACGCGCTTTTCAAGTCGATTTCCACTTCATCCAGAAGACCGTTTTCAGCCCAGCGCGCGACCGGCTCGGGATACATGCCGTTCGTTTTGATTTTTACGGCGTACTTTTCCGCTTTTAAAAATTGAAGAAACGATTCCAGCTCTGGATGTAGCCCGACTTCGCCGCCTTCGATCGCCACGGCGCGAAGATGCGTTTTGTGGTGCGTCAAGTATGTTTTGACTTCTTCGGAATGAATGACCTTTTGTCCTTCTTTTAAAAAAACGAGATGCTTTTTTTGGCAGCCCGGACAGCGCAAGTTGCACCCGCCGATTTCCAAAACGGAACAGGGGTGCGCGCCAAATCTGCGCAAAGACAGCTTTTTCCATCCATAAAAGCGCAAGCCTTCCGGCTCGAGCTTGGCGTATTCGTTGGCCCGCTCGCACATGGAGCCGTAAACGGCTTCGAACGAGCGCATCGTGTCGTCGTCGATATTTTGAATGATGTGATTCCACCAGTCGATCCGGATTTTGTAAATTTGCGCGATGATGCGTTTCGCCTTGTACGTCGTATACAAGTGCTTCACCCGCTTGTCGCTGGCGGATGGACGCACTTCCACATAATCGAGCGCTTCCAGTTTTTTTATGTTTTTCGTTACGGTGCCTTTGTCGTAGCTTCCCTTTTCCACGATGTTTTGCATCGTGATGCCTTCCTGCTCGAAAATGAAAAGCAGGATCGGCAGCTGGGCGTAAGTCAAGTGAAAAGGCTCCAGTTTTCGGTCGTAATACTTTTGGGTGCTGCGGTACAGAATGCTGATATCCATTAAAAGGTCTTCATGGTTGTTCATACTCATATTTTACACAAAAAAAAGAAGGTGAAAACCTTCTTTCGCGTTTATTGGACTTTTGCGTCAATGTTCTCATCGCGGACAACGACGTCGTGCGCCCCGCCTTCCACGATACTCGTGGAGGAAACGAGCGTCACTTTCGCATCGCGCTGCAATTCCTCGATTGTCAGACAGCCGCAGTTGCACATCGTATGCTTGATTTTGGAAATCGTCAGTCCGACATTATCGCGCAGGCTGCCCGCGTAAGGAACGTAGGAATCGACGCCTTCGACAAACGACATTTTATTTTCGCCGCCGACATCGTAACGCTGCCAGTTTCTCGCCCGGGCCGAGCCTTCGCCCCAGTATTCTTTCATGTAGTTCCCATTGATGCTGACCCGTTTGTTCGGCGCCTCTTTGAAACGGGCGAAATAACGTCCAAGCATCACAAAATCCGCGCCAAACGCCAACGCCAGCGTAATATGGTAGTCATGCACGATACCGCCATCGGAGCATACCGGAATGTACACGCCCGTATTGCGGTAGTATTCGTCACGCGCCTGCGCCACGTCCAGCGTCGCCGTGGCCTGACCGCGGCCAATGCCTTTTTGTTCGCGCGTAATACAAATCGATCCTCCGCCAATGCCGACTTTTACGAAATCCGCGCCGGCCTCGGCCAAAAAGCGGAATCCGTCGCCGTCGACCACGTTGCCGGCACCGACCTTTACCGTGTCGCCATAGTGCTTGCGGATCCATTGAATCGTTTCCGCCTGCCAGCACGAGTAGCCTTCGGAGGAGTCGATGACCAAAATGTCGACACCGGCTTCCACCAGAGCCGGCACACGCTCGGCGTAGTCGCGCGTATTGATTCCGGCGCCCACGACGTAGCGCTTGTTGTCATCCAGCAGCTCGTTTGGATTTTCCTTGTGCGAGTCGTAGTCTTTCCGGAACACGATGGATTTCAAATGCTGTTCCTCGTCGACGATTGGAAGCTGGTTGAGCTTGTGATCCCAAATGATATCGTTGGCTTCCGAAAGCGAGATGCCGTCCATACCAACGATCAGTTTCTCGTACGGGGTCATAAACTCCTTGACTTTTGTGTTTTTATCCATTCTCGATTCGCGAAAATCGCGGGAAGTGATCAAGCCGACGAGTTTACCGTCCCGCTTGCCCGTATCGGTGACCGCCATCGTCGAGTGGCCTGTTCTTTCACGAAGATTTAAAACATCCGCCAGCGTGGATTCCGGGGAAAGGTTGGAGTCGCTGCCGACAAATCCCGCTTTGCTGGATTTTACATTGCGCACCATTTCGGCTTGCGATTCGATTGGCTGGCTGCCGAAAATAAAACTGACGCCGCCTTCGCGCGCCAGCGCGCAAGCCATTTCCTCGCCGCTGACCGACTGCATAACCGCGGACACCATAGGGATGTTTAAAGAAAGCGCGGGTTCCTCCCCTTTTCGAAACTTTACAAGTGGGGTTTTCAAGGATACGCGATCCGGCGTGCAGTCCGGTCCCGTGTAACCTGGAACGAGTAAATATTCGCTGAATGTTCGTGATGGTTCTTTAAAAAACTTTGCCATGTTTTCCTCCAAAATTCTTTTTATCAATTATATGCTTTTCAAATCAGAAATCAAGCTTGTTCTTAATTATTGAAATGGTATACGACCACGCTGTACGGCGCGATTTGCAGGTTGGTCGCGTACTTCTCGTTGCATTGCCCGTTGTCAAACAAAACCTCGCCCCCTTGATGGACCACGTACTGAAAATGCTGGCTGGTCGGGTTGAAAAAAACGATATTGGCGTCGCTGCCGCAGCTCGTCTTGTAAACGAGAACTTGATTGTCGATCGTTTCAAAATGGACGTTGTTTGAAATTTGCTCGCTCGTTGTCAGCCGGAACGCCGGATGCTGGCGGCGCAGCTGGATGAGCGTTTTTGTCGCCTCCACGATTGGCATGTGCCGGTTGCGGCGTTCGTAATCCATTTGATTGACATTATCCGGGTGGTTGTACGTGTTGCCCTGGTTGTGCTTTGTCCGCCCGAATTCCTGCCCCGCGTGCAAAAACGGAATGCCCTGGGCGAGCAGGACCATCGCGTTGGCCAAAACCTGCCGCTTTTCCCGCAGCTCCCGTCCTTCGCCATGGCAGGCGACGCGGTTTTTATCCCAAAGCGTGTGGTTGTCGTGACATTCGACAAAATTGACGACTTTTTGCGGCGAGTTAAAAACAAAATCCTGGCAGCTTCCCGCCATCACGGCTTGGGCTTCCGCGATTTTATCCAAATTGCCGCTGGCGTAGCCTTTTTGCACAAGATCGCCGTTGGAACCGCGAATCGTTTCCCGAAACCGGTCGGAAAAATGGCCGACATGCGGCATTTGGTTTTGATTTTGCTGGGCGGCACGCAAATTTTCCGGCAAAAGGCTTGGCATGTTCCAGCCCTCGCCATAGATCATGAAGCCTGGTTTGATTCGCCGGCACTCCTCGCTGAGTTCGTTCATAAAATTCAAATCGAGAATGCCCATTAAGTCAAAGCGGAAGCCGTCGATGTCGTAAAGCGAAATGATTTTCCGGCATGTGTTGATAAAATAGCGTTTTGACATGATGGGCTGGGTGTCGATGTCGTTGCCGCAAAAGCTGCCGTTGGAAAATTCGCCGTTTTGGTTCATTAAAAAATAGTAATTCGGAACGAGCGTGTCGAGGGCGAACCGCTCTTTTTCATACACGTGGTTGAACACGACGTCCAAATTCACTTTCATTCCATTTTCGTGGCAGCGATGCACAAGCTCGGCCAGCTCGCGAACCCGGGACAACGGATCTTCGGGATCGAGCGCGTAGCTGCCTTCGGGCACGCGGAACTGGACCGGATCGTAGCCCCAGTTGTAGTAGCGGTCCGGGTAATCCTCGTCCACGCTGCCAAAATCAAAGACAGGCATGAGCTGCACGTGGGTGATGCCAAGCGATTTCAAATAAGAAAAACCGACATCTTTCGCTTTGGTCGTTTCGTTTTCCTCGATGAATCCCGCAAATGTTTTTGGATGCTCCACCCCGATGCCGGACTGGCTTGTCATGTCGCGGACATTGGCTTCGTAAATAATGGCGTCCGTGTTGTACTGAAGCGGCTCCATTTCGACTTTTTCCGGCAAACGCATGCGCTCCGGGTCGATGATGATACTGTTTCTCCCGTTCGCGTTCGAAAACAGCGAATACGGGTCGATGCATTCTTTCCATTCCCCCTCGCGCCGGACTAAAAACGAATACGCCTTCCCGTGATGGTCGCCTGCCAGTTCAAACTCAAACAAGCCGTAAGGGCGTTTCGTCATTTCGTACCGCTGCTTTTCCTTCCCGTCGTCGAGGCACAGCAGGATGCGCCGCGTCGTGGGCGCCCATAGTCGAAACGTCGTTTTTTCCTTGGTGTACTCCACGCCGAGGTCGTCGCGGATGTTCGTAAACTGTCTGGAAAACCACTCTGTTTTGACGATGTGCGAATATTTAGCCGGCGTGGTTTTACAATGCTCGTCATAGACGTTGTATTCCTCGCCGACTTCTAATTCTTCATTGATTGATAATTTATAATGGGTATATCCGTTGTAAAGATCGAATCGTTGCTGTATGGACAAAGGGACGATCCTCCCTTGTGAATCTTTTAGGTGAAACGAAGAGCTTTTCCCCTCAAAAAAATTTTTGGACATATACACGTTGATTGTCGAGTAATCGTCGATATATGCCTCGTATGGTTCTTTCATCCTCATGATTTAAGGCTCCTTCCCATTTTAACTATTTTACCATGGGTCTTTCCTTGTGCGTAGGGGAAATGTTAAAATAGTTTTTAGAGTGTAAGGAGAGAAGGTAATGGAAAAAGTACGAATCGAAACCGATGTATTGGGGGAAATCGCCGTTCCTGCCGATAAGTATTGGAAATCGCAAACGCAGCGCAGTTTGGAAAATTTTCGTATTGGAACGGAAAAAATGCCCAAAGGCATCATCCGCAGCTTTATGATTTTGAAAAAGGCGTGCGCGCAAGCCAATTTGGCGTTTGGAAAAATCAGCGAAAAGCAGGCTGACGCCATCGTCCATGTATGCGACGAGGTGCTGGCGGGCCAGTGGATGGATCAGTTTCCGCTCAGCGTGTGGCAAACTGGTTCAGGCACGCAAACGAACATGAATGTCAACGAAGTGATCACGATGCTTGGCAACGCCTATGCCGGTGAGCAGATTTTGAGCGCGAACGACGTGGTGAACTGTTCCCAATCGTCCAACGACACGTTCCCGGCCGCCTTGCATATTTTATGCGCTCTGGAAGTGCATGAGCGCCTGCTTCCCGCTCTGGATCGAATGATTGCCCAGTTCTCTGTTTTGGAAAAGGAGAACGCCGGAATCATCAAGATCGGGCGCACCCATTTGCAGGATGCGACCCCTCTTTATTTTTCACAGGAATTAAGCGGCTACCGTTCGATGCTTGAACATAGCCGCCAGCAAATTCTCGCCGCTTTGCCGTTCATTTACGAGCTGGCGTGCGGGGCGACCGCCGTTGGTTCGGGCATTAATTGCCCGGTTGGGTTTGATTTGGATGTGACAGGACGCATTAGCGCCAGCACGGGGCTGCCTTTCGTTCCGGATCCAAACAAGTTTCACGCTTTGACCAGCAAAGACGCCTGCGCGTTTCTTTCCGGAGGATTAAAAGCCCTGGCCGCCAACTTGATGAAAATCGCAAACGACATCCGCCTGCTGGCAAGCGGTCCTCGCTGCAATATCCACGAAATCGACATTCCGGCCAACGAGCCCGGATCTTCGATTATGCCCGGCAAAGTCAATCCGACGCAATGCGAATCCATGACGATGGTTTGCGTGCAAGTCATGGGCAACGACGCCACCGTCGGTTTCGCCGCCAGCCAGGGCCAGTTCGAGCTGAACGTTTTCATGCCGGTTATCGCCTACAATTTGGATCAAAGCATTCGGCTGCTGTCGGATTCGATGAATTCGTTTTGCACGCACTGTCTTTCGGGATTGAAGGCAAATGAGGAAAAAATGCGTGAATACGTCGCCAACTCACTCATGCTGGTCACTTGTTTGAACCCTGTCATCGGTTATAAAAAAGCAGCTCAAGCCGCCCAGTACGCGCATCAAAACGACATTAGTTTAAAAGAAGCGATCACAACGCTGGGTTATTTGAGCGAAGAAGAATTCGACCGCTATGTCGACGCGAAAAAGATGATTCATACGGAATTGTAAGGAGCGAATCGCTCCTTTTTTCTTCCTTTTGGGCACAAAAAAAATGCCGATTGGCATTTTTACATGAGTGGAGAAAAGATCCTTAAAATATTGCGGTAATAGCGCACGAGCGGATTGACGTTTCGACACTCTTCATAGGTCACTGGATGCGAATCTTTAAAAATTTGCTCCAGGTCTTTTTTTATCGCCGGCAGACATTCGGTTTTGTACAGCCAGATTCCGCATTCATAATTTGTGTAATAAGAGCGGAAATCCATATTGACCGTTCCGACCAAAGCGCTCTGCCCGTCGCTGAGACATACTTTTCCATGAATAAATCCCGGTGTGTATTCATAAATCTTGACCCCTTTTTTAATTAAGTACTCGTAATTGCTTTTGGTCACTTCGTAAACGAGTTTTTTATCCGGAATGCCTGGAACGACGATGCGAACATCCACACCGTTGTTGACCGCCAGCACAAGCGCGTCGATCATTTCGGCGTCAAGGACCAAATACGGTGTCGTGATCCAAAAATAGTCGACCGCCCCATTCAACATATTCAAATGCATATTCTTTCCCGGATTGGCGTCGTCTGTTGGCGAATCCGAAAACGGAATAATGTATCCTTTGCCATGGATCTTCTCAAACGCCTGATCCGGAAGGAGAAAGTCGTCATATTGCGAATTTTCATGGGACTGGTAATTCCATATTTGTAAAAAGGAAATCGTAAACATTTCCACGCCTTTTCCTTCGATCATGATTCCCATGTCTTTCCAGTATCCAAAGCGCTCTTTCGTGTTGATGTACTCGTCCGCGATATTGATCCCGCCCGTATACGCCTTGAAGCCGTCGATAATGATCATTTTGCGATGATCCCGGTTGTTCATTTGAACCGCGAGCTGCGGACGAATCTTGTTAAAGGAATACGTTCGAATTCCCTGTGCGTTCAACCACGTCTCGTAATCCTCTTTTAAATGCGTGATCGTGCCGAAATCATCATAAATCAAACGCACATCCAGCCCTTCGTTGACTTTTTCCAGCAGCACGGCGAGAATCTCGTCCCACATATTTCCTTGATCCAAAATGAACGTTTCGATAAAAATGAATTTCTTTGCCGATTTCAACGCGTCCATAATGGATTTGTACATCACTTCCCCGCTTTCGAAGTATTTTGTCTTGCAGTCTTCGTACACTGGAAAATATCCATTCGACCAGGCCATGGAAATCATCTTGTCCAGCGTGTAGTCTTCTCCGTTTGTCTTTTCGAGCGTTTTGATGTTTTGCAAGGCGTAGCGTTTGTAATCCGAATACGCCTGTCGGTCTTTGCTCATTAAAACTTTCGGAATTTTTCGTCCGCCAAACAGCAAATACGTGATCCCGCCAAAAACCGGAACGGATAATATCAAAAAGACCCAAAGCAGCTTTGAACTGGAATCCGACTCGCGGTTGCATACATGGATCGCGATAATCGTACTGAGCACAAGCATGAAAAAATAAAAAAACTGAAACCTTGTTGAAAAATACGTTATGATGAAGATAATGGCAATTATCTGCAACAAAAGCGATGTCACGATATAAAACGCTTTTGATTTTAATAGCTTTAAAATTTTTCTCATAAACACCTCGGAGCGATTATAACACAAAACAAGAATCGGGGTTCTTAACAATTTATGAAACCGACTCTGCCTCACCCTCCTCCTTTCTTTTATTTTTTTTATCATAGCGAAACTCTATTTTTTTTCAAAGCATAAACACCTTTCCATTTCTATTTTTCCTTAGCATATGCTGTGCATCCAGACGCGAAAAGCGTCATAATAATAAGGTATAAGGAGGCTATAACAATGTATGATATGATTGTGATCGGCGGCGGGCCTGCTGGTGTCGCCGCGGCGATTTATGGAAAAAGCCGGGGCAAAAATGTTCTCGTTTTGGAAAAAAACAAAGTGGGCGGCTTAATTGGCTCGGTTTCCACGGTAACACATTATCCCGGCATTGTGGAAGAAGAAACCGGAGCGACATTCGCTGCTCGATTAAAAAAACAGGCAGAGTCCTCTGGCATTCCGTTCCAATATGAAGAAGTTACGCAAGTCGATTTGGAAAAATCGCCCAAAACGATCCAAACAAACAAAAACACCTATGAAGCAAAAGCCGTCGTGATCGCCAATGGCGGATCAGGCCGAATGCTTGGAATTCCTGGCGAAACGTTAAAAGGAATGCGTTTGAACGCGCCAAGAGATGGCGAAGCGTACAAAGGCAAAAACGTCTATGTGATTGGCGGTGCCGATGGCGCGGTCAAAGAAGCGTTGTACTTATCCAAACTCGCAAAGGAAGTCATGCTTGTTTGCGTGGAGGATGAACTGGCATGTATTCCTGAATTTAAAGAAAAGGCGCTGCATACGCCCAATTTAAAAATCATGCCGCATTCCAGCTTAGTGGAAGTGCTAGGCGACGGAAAAGTGGAGGAACTCGTCTTCCAGGATAACCAGACTAACGAGAAAACCCACGTAAAAGACGATCAGGCCGGCGTGTTTGTTTATGCCGGAATCGTTCCAAACACGAATGTGTTTCCACAGCTTGACAAAGACGAAGCAGGCTACATTGTAACCGACGAGCAAATGGAAACATCCATTCCGAATGTATTTGCGGCTGGCGACATTCGTTCCAAAAAAATTCGCCAAGTCGCGACCGCGGCGGCCGATGGCGCCATTGCTGGCATTCAAGCGGCTTCGCGCATTTAAAAAAAGAAAACGCAGCGTAAGAAATTTTTGGTTCTTACGCCGCGTTTTTGTTTGCCAAATAAAAAAAAAGAGCCGAGCAACGCAATGTCATTTAGTTAAGAAATGGCTTAACCATCTGGAGATTAATTTCCAGATGGTTTTTTTTGAAATGTGCACGACAAAAAACTGAAGTGTTGTCACTCCATTTTTTTAAGTTTATAATTTAAC